>Ga0268299_1000154_pt1 | contig 270936 bp, 240 predicted proteins | sample NOBtaG_FD_193484 | JGI IMG/M metagenome (GOLD analysis project Ga0268299, IMG submission 193484) | Activated sludge microbial communities from bioreactor in Nijmegen, Gelderland, Netherland - NOB reactor | ecosystem: Engineered > Bioreactor > Aerobic > Activated sludge | place: Netherlands...
AGACATCGCCGTGCGTCCTGCTCGTTGAAAATTCTCCGTCCGGCCATGCGTGCGCGACCCTCCTGACCGGTAGAGGGTGCGGCATTCGCGCGAGCAGATCATCCCGGTGTCGCTGATGGGTCACGCTCCAATGGAAAGCTGACAGAGGCTGATCCAGCAGGGTGTTGAGGAAGTCCCTCGGCGGGGGATCGACAGCCCGCACCTTCTCGTGAGAGAGGACGCGCATCGGAGGGAACGATGCGCGGAACCACGAAGCAGCAAGACTCGATGTTCAGCCTCAGGACGCCGGTGGACCGAGTGCCGAAAGACCATCCGGTGAGGCGCATCCAGGACCTGGCCGACGGCGCGCTCGCCATGCTCTCGCCGACGTTCGACAAGATGTACAGCCGCATGGGGCGGCCGAGCATTCCGCCCGAGCAGCTGTTCAAGGCCTCGCTGCTGATGGCCTTATTCTCTGTGCGCAGCGAGCGGCAGTTCTGCGAGCAGCTCGACTACAACCTGCTCTTCCGCTGGTTCCTCGACATGGCATGGAAGAGGCGTCCTTCGACCCCAGCACCTTCTCGCTGAACCGCGAACGGCTGCTCGAGCACGATGTCGCGAAGCAGTTCTTCGCGGCGATCGTGACGCAGGCGAAGAAAGCCGGCCTCGTTTCCTCGGAGCACTTCAGCGTCGACGGGACACTCATCGAGGCATGGGCGAGCCTCAAGTCGTTTCGCCCCAAGGACAAGGACGAGAACGACAGGCCGCCGCCGGACGACAAGGGCAACCCGACGGTCGACTTCCACGGCGAGAAGCGCAGGAACGAGACTCACGAGTCGACGACCGACCCCGAGGCGAGGCTCGCGCGGAAGGGTAACGGCAAGGAGGTGAAACTGGCCTTCTGCGCGAACGGGCTCATCGAAAAACCGGAACGGCATGCTGCTGGGGCTGAACGTCATGCTCGCGTCTGCTGCACGACAACGTGCCCGGGAAGCGCCGAGTCACCGTGGGCGGTGACAAGGGCTACGACACGAAGGACTTCATCACGGACTGCGAGCTGCTGAACGTCAGGCCGCACGTCGCGTAGAACATCGCCGAGCGGCGAGGCTCGGCGATCAACGGCCGCACGACGCGTCACCCTGGCAACGAAGTCAGCCAGAGGAAGCGGAAGCTCATCGAAGAGGTCTGGGGCTGGATGAAGACCGTCGGGGGATTCAGGAAGACGCGCTTCGTCGGAAGGCTGCGGACGGAGCTGGCGGCGTACCTGGTCGGAGCGGCGTACAACCTGGTGAGGATCGCGAAGCTAGCAGGCTGCTGAAGAAGTCGGTTCCGACGAGTGCAAGTCACTGGCACCCCTTCATGTTGAGGTCCTCGCCGGTGTGGCACTTGAGACAGCCGCGATCGTTCGCTTGCCGCAGCGCGCGGCATCGAGCCCCGAAGCCCGACGGATGCGGATTCGTCGCCCGGCTTGTCGGCAGCACGGTGCGCGTCGCGTGGCACTGAAGGCACGACTCCTCGCGATGGCAGGCGATGCACTGGTTCAGGTTCCGCGCTGCCGCGATCGCATGGTGGCGCGGACCGCCGATGTTGACCCACTCCTCGTAGTCGCCGTGCACTTTCAGGTTCCGCGCCCGCAGCGACGGGTCGGAGTCCTTCCCGATGCCCACGCGCTCGTGGCACGCCGCGCAGAACGACTGGTACCGGTGGCACGCGTCGCACTGCAGCGAGTCCATGCGCGCCTGCGTCGGGTGCAGCGTGATGTAGTCGTTCGGGTGCACGCTGATCGGCTTCTGCAGCGAATCGTGGCACGTCGCGCAGTACGAGTCGGTGTGGCACTCGGCGCACGCGCGCCGGTCGACCTTCGCGCGCGTGCCGTGCGTGAACTCGTAGCGCGGCCCGTGATCGAGGCCGAGCGGGTCGCCCTGCATCGGCCGCAGCGACGCCGTCGCGAACATGATCTGCATGCGCCCCGACGGCTCGGTGACGTGGCAGGTGCCGCACGCGCTCGGCGCGCTCGCTCCGTTGTGGCACTCGAAGCACGTCTTCATCTTCGGCAGCTGGTACCGGGTCGAGAGGTCGACCTCCTCCATGCCCTTGCCGACCGCGCCGAAGTGGCACCGCTCGCAGGTGATGCCCTTCTCTTTCTCGAAGTGGATCTTGTGGTTGAAGATCAGGTTCGGCGTCGGCCAGTTCGCGACCGGCACCTTCCGCACCTTCGCCTTCTTCTCGACGCCGATGTGGCACGTGTCGCACGCGGACTTCGGGTCGACCTTCTCGCCCTTCTCGGCGGCCGCGATGTCGTGGCACGCCTCGCACGCCTCGTGCTCGGGGAACGTCCCCGCGCGAGGCTTCCCCGCGAGCGGCACCAGCTTGTCGGAGGCGAGCTCGCTCTTGCGGGCGGCCTCGTGGCACGCCTCGCACGGCGCCCCCACGCCGCCGGCGGCCTCGGGCTTCACGTGCAGGCCGTGGCTGAACTCGATCGGGATTCGCTGGGCCGGGTAGATCGCCTCGTGCCGATCGCGGCCGGTCGCGGCGAGCGCGAGGCCCGCAGCGCCGAACGTGCACAACACCGCGAGTACGATTCGCCGTCCCATCCCTTGGCTTCGAGGCCGGCGACGTTATCGCTTCCCCGCAGGCGAGCTACACTCATTTTCGTGCGGCGCCTGGCACTCATCGCCATCGTTGTCGCCGCCTGCTCCAAACGGCCCGATGGAGCGGGCCTCGACGTCCGCGTCATCGTCCAGCCCGGCGTGAAAGCGACCTGCGTCTCGATCGCCGCGCAGAAGACCGGAGGCGGCCCCGAGAAAGAGTCGAACCTCGCCCCGCGCAAGGCCGAGCTCGGCTTCGGCATCGCCGCCGGCGACGGCCTCGACGGCGAGATCCGCATCGTCGCTCGCGGCTGGCTCGGCGACTGCGCCGGGCAACCTTCGCTGAACGCCGAGAGCGCTCCGGTCGTGGCGACGCTCGGGCCCGGCGTGCCGAAGGAGCCCGTCACGCTCGAGCTGACGGGCGCCCTCGACGACGCCGACCAGGACGGCTGGCGCGGCGGCGACGCCGGCACCGACTGCAACGACGCGAACGCCTCGGTGCACCCCATGGCCGACGAGCTGTGCACCAACGGCCTCGACGACGACTGCAACGGCAAGGGCGACTGCCTCGACACTCCGCGCTGCGACGGAGTCTCATGCGACGACGGCCGCACCTGCAGCCTCGTCGACCAGTGCAGCATGGGCCGCTGCATCGGCATCTCCGCGACGTGCACGACGCCGGCCGGCCCCTGCTTCCGACTGCCCGGCCAGTGCCTCGACGACGGAGGCTGCAGCTACGCCGTCGCCCTCGGCGCCGCCTGCGACGGAGGCGTCTGCGCGAGCAACGGCACCTGCGTGGCCCCCGGCTCCGAGCTCGACTGCACGAACGGCCTCGACGACAACATGCGCGACGGCGCCGACTGCGCCGACCCCACGTGCCTGATGCAGGCCTGCAGCGACGGCCAGGCGTGCACGACCGGCGACACGTGCCTCGCGCCGAACAGCTGCGTGGGCACGGCGCGCACGTGCCCCGGCGCCCCGTCGGCTTGCCACGACGCCGGCGTCTGCGATCCCACGAGCGGCGCGTGCGTCTTCCCCGTCGCGGCCGGGGCCCTGTGCAGCGACGGCAACCTCTGCACCGTGATGGATCGCTGCCAGGCCGACGCCGGCTGCGCGGGCCAGCCGATGGCGTGCAACTCGCCGCCGCTTCCCGAGTGCCGCATTCGACCCGGCGTCTGCGTGCCCGACAGCGGGATCTGCGTGTACGAGATCGACGCGGGCGCCGCGTGCGACGACTCGAACCCGTGCACGAACATGGACACGTGCACCGACGCCGGCTTCTGCCAGGGCTCGACGTTCGCGTGCCCTCCCCCGCCCGAGTGCCACACGCCCGGCACCTGCCAGATGGATGCAGGCTGCGGCTACGCGCCGGCGACCGGCGGCACCTGCGGCGACGGCGGGTTCTGCGTCGCCGGCGCCTGCCAGGGCCTGCAGACGTTCAACTACGTGCCGTCGAACTTCACGGTGGCGCAGGTGCCGTCGTGGTCTCCGCCCGTGCGCATCCAGGTCGGCTGCGACCCGGGGTTCAACTCGAACGGCGGCGGGTCGTTCGACTTCACGTGCATGCAGACCATGCCGACGCCGGTGGCGGTGACGCTCGCCGACGGGCGGCCGGCGCTGGTGCTCGGGTTCGGCGGGCTCGTCGTCGACCCGTTCGCGCGCTTCACGTTCCGCGGCGACAAGCCGGTGATCCTCGCCGTGCGCAGCGACGCGGTGATCTCGGGCACGCTGCACGCGAGCTCGGTGCGCGCGGGAATGAGCGACAAGAACGGGCCGGGCGCGAACTACCTGATGTGCGGCAACGGCAACGGCGGCAACGGCAGCTTCTCGAGCAGCCGCGGCGCCGGCGGCGGAGGCGGCGCGTTCGGCAGCAACGGCAGCGCGGGCGCAAACGCCGGCGGCCAGGGCAGCGGATTCGGAGTGGCGGGCGTGGCGAACGGCACGGCGACGCTGGTGCCGCTGCGCGGCGGGTGCCAGGGCGGCAACGGCGGTGGCGAGATGAACCGCGGCTCCGGCGGCGGCGCGCTGCAGGTCTCGGCGGCCGGCACGCTGACGATCTCGGGCAACGTGAACGCGTCGGGCTCGCGCGGCGACGGCGTCAGCGGCGGGAACGACGATCACGGCGGCGGCGGCGCCGGCAGCGGCGGCGCGATTCTGCTCGAGGGGCGGCGCGTGGTGCTGTCGTTCACGACGCAGCTGCTCACGAACGGCGGCGGCGGCGGCGAAGGCAGCGGCCAGGGCATCGCGAGCTTCGGCCTGCCGGGCGGAGACGGCTCGGCGACGGACGCGATCGCGGCGCCCGGCGGGCGCAGCATCAACCCGGTCGGCGGCAACGGCGCGAACGGCGCGGCCGGTCAGACGGATGCGGGCCTGTTCGTGGCCGCGGGCGCCGTGATGGCGTCGCAGCAGGGCATGCAGGGGTCCGGCGGCGGCGGCGGCGGTGTCGGCCGCATTCGCATCAACGCGTCGGACGGCGGCTGCGTGATCGCCGGGACGTTCTCGGGCGACGTCACGCGCAACGCCGGGTGCCCGTGATGGTTCGCAGCCAGAGAGGTTGCTCCGGTTACCGCTCGCTCCGTCGCTGATCGACGGCGGACGGGAAGACGGCCGGCTTTCCTGCGCGCCCCGCCGAGCTCGAGCGTCGCGATCATTCTGGATGCGCCCAGCCGGCTCCATACGGCTGGCTGCAACCAGAAGCGACGCCGAGGTCGTTCTGTCAGCAACAAACCGGCTCCACACGGTTTTCTGCCGACAGAAACCACGCCGACCGGCGCGAGTGCACCTGTGCACGCTCGTGGCCCGGCTGCGTGGCATGCGCGCGTCGCGCCGTCAGTCACTCGGCCGCGCGTCGAGGCGACCTCGCTCGCGAGCGATCTCGAGGGCGCCGCGCGCGTGTGCCGCGCCAGCGCAACCCACCCACCACCGCCCCCTGTCTGCCGTCGGACGGTCGGGCGCGTCAGGTCACCAGCGGCCGGACAGCACCGACACCTGGCCGCCGGTCACTCCGCCCGCTCCGCGATCGTACGAGAGCACCGGCGCCACGCCCGGCACGCCGACCGTGAACTTCCCATCGCGGTAGCTCACCAGCGCGTTGCCGCCGCCGCCGCCGGAGCCCGGCTTCCCGAACCGCGGGCTCTTGAACAGGTTGATGATCGCCATCTGCGCGAGCGGCACGATGCCGATCGTCCCGACGAGCAGCACGATCGGGTTCAGGCGCTGCGTCGGCCCGATCGACACGCCGTTGTTCGGCGTCGTGCGCGCGAGGTACGACAGGCCGAGCACCGCGCCCTCGACGCCGAGGCCGATCAGCGCCGCGGGCCAGGTGTCCGAGTAGTACCAGCGGCTGCCGTTCGCGATCGACACCTCGGTCTGCGCCGTACTGAGCGGTATCGCCGCGAAGAGAATCGTCGTCACCACCCACCCGACGGCCTGATCGCTGCCGAACAACCCGCCCTCCTGGCCGTTCACGAAGCCCTGCAGCAGCAGGAAGTACGGAAGCAGCGACACGCCCGCGGCGGTCAGCATCCCGAAGAGGCCCTCGCTGATCATGAGCCCGTACTCGACGGGCGGCTTCTCTTCGCCGAGCGCCTTCGGAGTCCCGTACGGTGAGGGGCCGCCCGGCAGCGTGGCCGGAGGTGCGACCGTGCTCGGAGGAGGGGGCGTGCCGGTCGACGGCTCGGGCGGCGGAGTCGGCGGCGGCCCGTCGGGCGACGTCGCCGGCGGCGGAGGAACCGGAGCCGCGGGAACCAGCGGCGGAGGAGGAAAATCGGCCGCCGTCTGCGCCGAGGCGAGGTGTGCGACCAACAGTAATGCGCTCGAGACCATATTCAGACCTTCGTTGCTTCTACCGGCCGAAGTCGATCAAACCGCCACAGCGATGGCATCTATTTCCACCCGCGCGCCCTTCGGCAGCCCCGCCACCTGCACCGTCGCCCGCGCCGGAGGAACGCCGGGGAAATAGCGGCCGTACGTCTCGTTCACCACCGAGAAGTCGTTGAGATCCATCAAGTAGATCGTGCACCGCACGACCTGAGGGAAATCGAGCCCCGCCGCCTTCAGCACGGCCCCGAGGTTCTTCATGACGCGGTCGGTCTGTGCGGCGATGTCGCCGGTCACGAGCTGGCCGGTCGCAGGGTCGAGCGGGATCTGCCCCGAGAGGAACACCATCTTCCCTGCGGGCACCTCGATGCCCTGCGAGTAGGGCCCGATCGCCTTCGGAGCATCGTCGGTCTTCAGCGCGTTCTTCATACGCGCTCGACAGAGTACACGCCCTGGAGCCTCTCGATCGTCTTCATCAGATCGGTCAGCTGCTTCAGGTCCGAGATGACGACCTCGAACGTGTTCACGGCGCGCTCGTCACCGGTCGCGCGGCAGTTCGCCTGGCTGATGTTCACGCCCTTCTTCGAGAAGATGTTCGACATGTCGGCGAGCAGGCCCGGCCGGTCTTGCGTCAGCACGCGCAGGGTCACGCGGCGCTTGAAGTCGCCCTTCACGTCCCAGCTCACGTCGACGCGCCGCTCGGGGTCGGTGGCGAGCGCCTTGTCGCAGCCCGCGGTGTGCACGGTGACGCCGCGGCCGCGGGTGATGAAGCCGACGATCGGGTCGCCCGGCACCGGGGCGCAGCAGCGCGCGAAGCGCACGAGCACGTCGTCGACGCCGCCGATGGTGACTCCGCTGGAGGACTTCTTGCCGACGAGCTTCTTCGCGACCTCGGTGACCTTGCCGAGGCTCTGCGAGAGCAGGCCGCCCGAGGGCTGCGGGGAGCCGTTGTTGCCGTTCGCCTGCTCGCGGGCGGCGGCCTCGCGGGTCTCGGCGACCTTCTCGGGCGGCAGCAGGCGATCGACGATCTGAGAGACGGCGACCTTGCCGTAGCCGACGCCGACGAGCAGATCCTCTTCGGTGCGGTAGCCGAGCGCCTCGGCGTGCGGCTTGAGCTCGCCGGTCTTGATGAGCTTGTTGAGGGTGAGGCCGAAGCGCTTGAGCTCCTTCTCGCCGAGCTCGCGGCCGAGCTGGAGGCTCTTGTCGCGCTGCTGCTGCTTGATGAAGCCGCGGATCTTCTGCTGCGCGCGGCTCGTCTTCACGAACGTGAGCCAGTCTTTCGACGGGTGCGCCTGGGGCGAGGTCAGCACCTCGACCTGGTCGCCGTTCTTCAGCTTGTAGCGCAGGGGGACGATCTTGCCGTTCACCTTGGCGCCGACGCACTTGCCGCCGACGTCGGAGTGAATCGCGTAGGCGAAGTCGACGGGGGTGGCGCCGCGCGGCAGCGACTTCACGTCGCCCTTCGGAGTGAAGACGAAGACCTCGTCGGTGAAAAGGTCGACCTTGACGGTGTCGAGGAACTCCTTCGGATCTTTGAGGTCCTGCTGCCACTCCATGAGCTGGCGGAGCCAGGCGAACTTCTCGTCGTCGGTCGAGAGCGAGGTGCGGCCCTCTTTGTAGCCCCAGTGCGCCGCGATGCCTTCTTCGGCGATCTTGTGCATCTCTTCGGTGCGGATCTGCACCTCGACGCGCTCGCTCATCGGGCCGATCACCGTCGTGTGGAGCGACTGGTACATGTTCGGCTTCGGGATCGCGATGAAGTCTTTGAAGCGGCCGGGCACCGGCTTCCACATCTGGTGGATGAGGCCGAGCGACTCGTAGCAGTGGCCGAGCTCGGGGACGATGATGCGGAAGGCGATGACGTCGGGCACCTGCTCGAACTCGATGCCCTGCGCCTTCATCTTCTTGTGGATCGAATAGAGGTGCTTGAAGCGGCCGCTGACGCGCCCGGGGATGTTGCGCTCTTTCAGCTTCTCTTCGATGAGGCGGACGACGTCGTCGATGTACTTCTCGCGCTCCTTGCGGCGGCGGCTGACCTTCTCGGTGAGCTCCTTGAACTCCTGCGGCTTCGTGTACTGGAAGCTGAGGTCCTCGAGCTCGGTCTTGATCCAGCTGATGCCGAGGCGGTTCGCGAGCGGCGCGTAGATGTCGAGCGTCTCCTGGGCGATGCGCTGCTGCTTGTCTTCGCGCATGTGCTCGAGCGTGCGCATGTTGTGCGTGCGGTCGGCGAGCTTCACGAGGATGACGCGAATGTCCTGCGCCATCGCGATGATCATCTTGCGGAAGTTCTCGGCCTGCTTCTCTTCCTGGCTGAGCGAGCTCGAGGCCGAGAACTTCGAGAGCTTCGTGACGCCGTCGACGATGTTGAAGATCTCTTCGCCGAACAGATCTTTCACCTCTTCGGGCGTCGCGAGCGTGTCTTCGATCGTGTCGTGGAGCAGCCCCGATACGATGCTGGCCTCGTCGAGCTTCAGCTGCGCGAGCAGGCCGGCCACCTCGAGCGGGTGAACGAGGTACGGCTCGCCCGACTTGCGCACCTGACCCTGGTGGACCTTCGCGGAGTAGACGTACGCCTTCTTGATGACGTCGAGATCGGGGTCCGGGTGGTACGACGCGACCCGCTGGAGAATGTCGTTCAGGCGAATCAATGCCACCAAATCGTAACTGGCGTGGCGCACTGCGGCAATGACCAGTCGGGAGTCGGCAGCCGGCAGTTTGCAGTTCTCGACAGTTGCAGAACCTTGCGGATTCACCGACTATCCGACCCGCCCATGTCGGCACTCCTGCTTTCGAACCTCGGGGTCATCTGCACCAAGTGCGACTTCCTGAACGTGGTCGGAGCGGCGCGGTGCGTGACGTGCGGCACTCCGACGACGGACGCGCCGGCGGTGGCCCAGGGCTCGGGGCGGCCTGACACGAAGGCCGCGCCGTTGGCCGACAACCCGCCGCCTTCGACCGGCTCGATGTCGCAGCCGCCGGGGCTCAAGCAGAAGGGGCCATCGAGCCAGCCGATGCCGGCCGCGAGGGCCGACGCGCCAGCGAAGGCGCCCGCGAAGGTGACGGAGCCCGTCGCGAAGCCGGCGCCGCCTCCTCCGGCGATCGAGAAGGCACCCGAGAAGCCGGCCGCCGCGTCTGCGAGCGGGCCGAAGTTCGCGCTGAACGTGATCGCGGGGCCCGCGCGCGGGCAGAAGTTCCGCGTCGGAGCGAACGGCGCGCAGGTCGGCCGCAGCAAGGGCGTCGTGCTGTTCCCCGACGATCCTTTCGTGTCGCCGCTGCACGCGTCGATCGTGGTGAAGGACGGGCGCGTCACCATCCGCGACGAGGGCAGCACGTCGGGCGTGTACGTGAGCATCCAGGGGCAAGAGACGATTCCTCCCGACTGCTACTTCGCGACGGGGCTGCGGCTGTTCCGCTACGCGGGAGCGCTCGAGCCTGCGCCGCCGTTCGTGCCGGGCCGCATGGTGGTGTACGGGGCGCCCGTGCCGCCGAACCAGGTGCACTACCACGTAGAAGAGATCCTCCTCGGCGATCGGCCGGGGCGGGCGGTGATCACGGCAGGTCCGATTCTCACGATCGGCCAGAGCAAGTGCGATCTGGCGTACCCCGGCGACGACGGCATGGCGGCGAGGCACTGCGAGCTCTCACCGATGCCGACGGGAGCGATGATCCGCGACCTGAGCGGGGGCCTGGGCACGTACGTGCGAGTGAAGGGCGAGCGAGCGCTGAAGGTGGGCGACCGGGTGCGAGTGGGTCAGCAGACGCTGCAGCTGGAAGCCCTGTAGCCCTGCTCCCGCACCGTTCACGAGCCGCAGCCCGAACGCCGGCCCTTGAACGAACGCGGACCCGTGGCCGAGCCCGCACGCGAGAACCGGGTCCCGTTGCCCGGCCCCCTACTCCCGGGGCAGCACCGAGTTGATGTAGATCGCCGCGCGAGAGTTCGCGGACTCCTTGAGGTGCCGAGTCCACCAGTGCTTGGCCTCGGCGGTCTCGTCGCGCTGGTAATAGATCTCACCGAGCTTGAGAGCGAGCCCGGGCGAGGGGTTCAAGACCCACGCGTCGAGGTACTTCTCTTTCGCCTCGTCCATGCGGTTGAGCTGCCAGGCGTTGTCGCCGTCGGCCTCGTTCTGATTCGCGAGCACCATGTCGCGCTTCTCGACGGGGACCTCCATCGCCCACAGCGGCCCCGTCGGCCGAACCGGCTTCGCGATCGCGTTCGGCACCGGCACGTCGTGCTTCGTGTCGATCGGCGGGTCGACGATCTTCCCCTTCTGCTGCGACTGGTAGACGTAGAAGCCGCCGAGGCCGAGCGCGGCCGCGACGAGCACGCCGGTCGCGACCTTGAAGATGAGCCCTCCGCCCGCTCCTGCGCCCGGGTGCGGCTGCGAGCCCTTGTCGGTGATCTCGGCGCCTGCGTGAGCTCCGCGCCGGGCGTTCGGCGCCGTCGTCGGGGCCTGCGGCAGCGCGACGTCGGAGCCCGGCACCGGCCCGACGTGCACGCGCCCCGTCGGGGGCTCGCGACCGTCGTGACGAACGGTGCTCTCCATGCCCCAGCCGGGATCCTGCGTGATGCGCGTCTCCTGCTGCTCGATGGGCGTCACCTTGCGCGGCATCGAGCCGCTCGCGCCGCGGCGCAGCGGAGCGGCGGCCCGCCGCTCCTTGTCGATCGCGAGCAGCTCGGCGCGAAAGGCCTCGGCGGTCTGCGGGCGCTCGTTCGGGTCTTTCGCGAGCGCCTTCATGATGACGCGCTCCATCGCGGGCGAGATGCGCGCCTCGGGGCGCCGCTTCGACGGCGGCGGCGGAATCTCGGTGAGGTGCTTCGTCGCGAAGCCGACCGCGCTGTCGGAGTCGAACGGCAACAGCCCGCTCGTCAGCTGGTAGAGGATGACGCCGACCGCGTACAGATCGCTGCGCGGGTCGAGCTGGGCGCCGCGCGCCTGCTCCGGCGACATGTACTCGGGGGTGCCGCACACGAACCCGGCGCGCGTCAGGGCCGGGCCGTCTTCGCCGCTGCCGTCCATGATCTTCGCGATGCCGAAGTCGAGCACCTTGACGAAGTCGGGGTCGCCGCGGCGCTGCTCCACCATGATGTTCTCGGGCTTGAGATCCCGGTGGATCACGCTCGCCTTGTGCGCGTCGGACAGCGCCGACAGCACCTGGCTCACGATGCGAACGATGCGCGCCTCGGGCAGCGGCCACTCGCGCGAGAGGATGTGGTGCAGGTCCTTGCCGTTGACGTACTCCATCGCCATGTACAGCGCGCCGTCTTCGGTCTGACCGAAGTCGATCACGCCGATGGAGTTGGGATGGTTGAGGCGGCTCGCCGCCTTCGCTTCCCGCTGGAAGCGCGCGACGGTGCGCTCGTCCGAGAGCAGCGCCTGGCGCAGGACCTTCAGCACGATCGGCTTGTCGAGCGCGATCTGGTTTGCCTTGTACACCTTGCCCATGCCGCCTTCGCCGAGCATGGACTCGACCTTGTAGCGGCCCGCGACCGTCTTGCCGATGTACTCGTCTGAGGCCGGCGGCACGTTGAGGGCGAACTTTTCCACGCCTGTTCGACGAGCGCCACTGGCTCAAGGGGTCCTGATATACGGTCATCCCACACATGCCTGCCGCCCAACGCCCGAAGGTCGCCGTCCGGGTCGTCCGCGCTGACGGAGGTCCCGAGGCCCTCGTTCCGATCCGCGGTGACGTGCTGCTCGCCGGCCGCACGGGCGACCTGTCGCTGCCCGACGATCCGTTCGTGGCGGACACCCAGGTGCGCTTCTTCTTCTCGGGCGCGCGGCTCGCGATCGAAGACGTGGGCGGTGGCAACGGCGTCTTCACGCGCCTGCGCGCCGAGCGCGAGCTGTCGACCGGCGGCGAGGTGCGGCTGGGGCGGCAGCGGCTGGTGCTCGAGCCGATTCCGGCGCTGGCTCCGGCGGCCGACGGCGCGACGGCGTGGGGCTCGCCCGACGCGGGCTACCGCTTCCGGCTGGTCGCGCTGCTCGAGGGCGGCATCCGCGGTTCGGCGTTTCCGCTCAAAGACGGCGACAACTTCCTCGGCCGCGAGAACGGCGACATCGTGTTCCCGAGCGACGGGTTCGTGTCGGGGCGGCACGCGGTGCTGCACGTGGCGCAAGACCGGCTGCTGGTGCGCGATCTCGGCTCGTCGAACGGCACGTTCCTGCGGCTGACGGCGCCGGCGTTCGTCGACAACGGCGATCAGTTCCTGATCGGACGGCAGCTGGTGCGCGTCGAGATCCAGGCGTAGGAGTCGGTGGTTGGTGGTCGGTGGTCGGTGGTTTCAGCGGCAGTCGCGTACGCCCGACGCGTTCAGCGCGACGCTCGCCGGGACGCCTGAGTCCGCCGGGAACGTCAGCGTCGCGTGCACCGCGACCTCGGGCGGCACGATCGTCCCGCCGTCGAAGTCGATGCGCCCGGTGCCGCTGGTCGCCGGCACGCCGCCGCCGCCGATGCCCGCGCCCGGACAGCCGCCGTCGGTGTACTCGGCGCGCGCGCTCACGACACCCCACCCGCCCGGCGAAGAGATCCCAAGCTGGCTCGCCATCGGCTCCGCAAGGTGAATGACGACGCACAGCCCCGTCGCCGGCTCGTAGCGCCCGATCGCCATGTGATTGAGCCCGCCGAAGTAGTGGCAGACGCCGAACTCGGGCGGCGGCCTGCAGTAGCCGCCGCTGCACGTCTGACCGGGGCCGCAGTCCGTCGCGTTCGAACAGGCGAGCTGGCACTGCCCCGCGTCCGGAGCGCCTGGCCGGCACACGCCGTCGCCGGAGCACGCCGCCGTGCTCGCGCACGGGCTGCCCTCGTCGTCGATGCCGGCGTCCCGGCAGAAGCCGCAGAAGCAGTCGATGAACCCGCAGACCATCGGGCTGCAGCAGACCGGAGTGCAGAAGCCCATCTCGCACCGCTTGTTGCCGGAGCACCGGTTGCTGAAGCTGCAGCCCTGCGGCGGGCAGATGAACTGCTGCCCGCCCGGGCAGCCGCCGCCGGCCGTACCGCCGCCGGCCGTACCGCCGCCGGCCGTACCGCCGCCGGCCGTGCTGCCGCCCGCCGCTCCACCGCCACCGCCGGCTCCCGCATCGATCGGAATGCACTTCGGGCAGATGCAGTCGAAACCGCTCGTGCAGAACTGCTGCTCCCCGCCGGGGTACTGCCCCGGTGGGCACTCCCACTTCGGGCAATTGCCCGGGTACGGGTGGCCGGCCGTACCGCCGTCGGGCGTGGGAATCGGCGGCGCGCACACGCACGCGCCGAAGCAACAGACCGCGATCGCCAGGCCGAAACGCATCGTCGATTCGACACGCGCTCCGGCCCGCGCGAGACATCAGCCGTACGACTTTTCCTTCTTCTCCTGCTCTTCCTTGCAGCGAATGCAGAGCGTCGTCACCGGCCGCGCCTCGAGGCGCTTCGGCGAGATCGGCTCCTCGCAGCGCTCGCAGATGCCGAACGTGCCCTCTTCGATGCGGGCGAGCGCCTTCTCGATCTTCTTGAGCAGGAACTTCTCGCGGTCGCGAAGGCGGAAGACCATCGACTGCGCGTACTCACTCGAGGCGAGATCGATCTCGTCCGGGAGGTCGTCCGTATCGAAGTTCGACTCCTCCATGAGGGTCTTCTTCGCGCTCTGCAGCAAGGCCACCTTGCTGTCTTCGAGCATCTTCTTGAACCGCTTCATTTCCTTCTGGTTCACGGGCACGGCCCCCTGGGTGGAGGAGAAAAAAGGCTGAACATGATGAGGCAGCGATCCTTTGGTGTCAAGGCGGCCACTTTCAAGGTATGGAAACGTTTGAACAATGTCTGACGCCGCTGCCAAGTTCGACCGCGAGTTCTTGAAGGCCGCGCTGGCTCTCGCCAACCGCGCCGAGGTCGATCACCTGCTGTATATCGCCGACGTCCCGATTCAGCCGTCAGAACTGCGTGGCAGAAAGTGCCGCAAGAAGCTGACGTACGCCGTTACCAGCGAGTCGATCGCCGACGAGCTCAAGCGCAAGAAAGAGAAGGCGCTCGTCATTCCCGCGTACGACTACTCGCGCACCGAGCGGGTGAAGGTCGCGATGGTGAGCGCGCTCCAGCAGGGCACGTTCAAGGAGGGCGATCTCATCTTGTGCCTCACCGGCCGCATCGGCCGGCAGCCCGACACCATGATGCAGATGCGCATCGGGGCGTCGCTCGACGATCGCGTCGCCATCGAGGGCGTGAAGCTCGGCGACAACCTCGACTCGCAGGTCGTCGACGCCCTCATCCAGCTCGCGCTGCAGATCGGCCAGGAGGGCTTCGAGGGCCACCCCATCGGCACGATCATCTGCATCGGCGATCACAACAACGTGCTGGAAAAGAGCCGCCAGCTCACCATCAACCCGTTTCAGGGCCTGTCGGAAGACGAGCGCAACGTGCTCGACCCGCGCATCCGCGAGGCCATCAAGAACTTCTCGGTGCTCGACGGAGCGTTCGTCATCCGCGAAGACGGCGTCGTGCTCGCCGCCGGCCGCTACCTCTCGGCGAGCGACGACTCCGTGAAGATCCCGCTCGGCCTCGGCGCGCGTCACGCCGCGGCCGCGAGCATTACCGCCACCACACAGTCGATCGCGATGGTCGTGAGCCAGACCTCGGGAGCCGTGCGCCTCTTCAAGGAGGGCAATATCGTTCTCGAGCTGCATCAGACCGCGCGCCGCACCTAGGAGGACACGACCATGGGGATGATGAAGCTCGAGATTGCGCACACGCTGTCCGCGGAAGACGCGAAGGCGAGGGTCACGGCCCTGCTCGACTACTGGACGCGGAAATACGGCGTGAAGGCGTCGTGGGCCGGCGACAAGGCGACGTTCACCGGCAAGGTGATGGGCGTCACGTTCGACGGCTGGCTCACCGTGACGGCGGGCCGCGTCGGCGGCGAGGCAACCGACCCGGGCATGCTCCTGCGCGGGCAGACCCAGAAGTACCTGCAGCGGAAGTTCGGCGACTACCTCGACGCGAAGAAGACGCTGGCCGACGTTCAGGGCGAGGTCTGAGGTTTTTCTCTTGGGGGGCTTTGCCCCCCAAACCCCAACGGCGTTCGCCGACGTTCAGGGCGAGGTCTGAATTTTCTCTTGGGGGGCTTTGCCCCCCAAACCCCAACGGCGTTCGCCGACGTTCAGGGCGAGGTCTGAGGCTCGCGGTCCGGCTCGGGGTACGCGCGCAGCGGCGCGGGCTCGGCGAACCACAGGCCCCAGAACGTGTAGGCGGCGAGCGCGGTGCCGAACGGCACGTTGAAGACGTGGATCGCGGCGATGACGGTCGCGAGCACGTCGCCCCACTTGCGGCCCGCGAGCACTCCGAAGCCGGCGACGATGCCGAGCGCGCCGGCGAGCGCCGCCGTCACGGCGACGATGAAGAGGATCGTGGCGAGCCCGATGCCGAGAATGGTCGCGGCCTCGTGGCCCTTCGACGCGTAGGCGACGACCCCCCAGACGCCGCCGAAGATCGCCGTGACGATCATCACGGGAACCAGCGCCATGAGGCCCATCACCGCGTGCAGCGCTCCGATGATTTTCCGGTGCATACGGTCACCTACGTAAGGACACCGCCGCGATTGCGCAAACGCCGGCGGGTCATTCGTCCGCGATGGAGGGCGCGTCGAAGTGGACGGAGGTGGTCATGCCTGCCGCAACCTCGGCGGTGCGCGACGCGCGCGACTTCCGCTTGTCGTCGAACATGGCCTCGACCTTGTGCGTGCCCTCCCACAGCTGAATGTGGGTGCCCGTCACGGGCCTGCCGTCGACCAGCACCTTCGCGCCGCTCGGGGCGTCGAGCTCGATCCACCCCTTCGAGAACGCGAACCGCGCCGCCGTCTGCTCGTTCGACACCACGTCCACCGTCACCGTGCGCTTGAAGCCGAGCTTCTTGTTCTCGAGCAGCACCGGGTTCTTGCCGGCCGGCAGCGTCACGAGAACCGGCGTCACTCCGAGGTCCTTGCCGTCGACCAGCGCGTTCGCCTCGGGCTCGCTCACGATGCGCACGGTGCCCGCGGCCGCCAGCACGGTGCGCGTCTCGCCGTCGCCGGCGTCGATCGTCTGCTCGATCGTCGTCGGCTCCGCCTCGGCCACGATCGGCGCGGGCCCCGGCTTCACGGCCGGCTTCGCGCCGCCCGCCGGCCCGAGCTTCGTCGCCTTGCCGGGGTCCGCCGGGACGTCGTCGAACTTCACCATCACCCACACGAAGATCAGCGAGACCAGGAGCAGCGCTCCGAACGCGAGCCCCCAGACGGCGCGGCGGAACTGCGCCTCGTCGAGGCCGGCCAACGTCTTCGTCGGCGTCAGCGGCTTGAAGTCCTGCGTGCGGTTGCCGGGCGGGTTCGTCGGGTTCGTCGGTTGCGCCTCGTCGCCGCTGAAGGTCGACTCCGGCAGCGGAGCCGGCGCGGCCGGGTTCGAGTCGGTGTCGAGCGTGCCCGTCGGGCCGACCTTCGCGTGCGGGGCGTGAGGCATCGCGTTCAGCCGCGTGCTCTGCTCGACGAGCGGCGGCAGGTTGTTCGGAGCCGCCGTCGCGACCGGCGTCACGGTCGTCGGAGGCTCGTGCGGCGGCTGCTGAGGCACCGGGCGCTTGCCCGACACGCGCATGCGGTCGGAGACGGGCTCCCCCGAGCGCTCCGCGGCGCGGGCCAGCGGGGTCTCGGGAGCCGTCGGCACCTGTGGCGTCACCGTGGTTGGAGGCTCGGGGAGGTCGAGCGGCTGCTTCGGCTCCGGCGGCACCGGGCGCTTGCCCGAGACGCGCATCCGATCGGAGACCGGCTCCCCCGACACGCGCAGCTTGCCGGAGACGGGCTCACCCGACACGCGCAGCTTGCCGGAGACCGGCTCGCGCTGCTGCTTCCCCGAGACGCGGTTGCGGTCGGGGGCCGGCGGTGGTGCGTCGGGTGGAACCGTCGGAGCCTCGTGCGGTTGCTGCGCCGGCAGCCCCGACCGCGTCGGCCGCTTCGTCGGAGACATCGGCGTCGTGTTCGGGTTCGTGATCGGAGCGTTCGGCGCCGTGTCCGGGTTCCCGACGGCCGCCAGCTCGGGGTTCGTCGGCCGCTTCCCGACGGGCATCGCGGGGATCGGCTCGACAGGCGTCGGCCCGGCGTCGTCTGGATCGACGAGCGTCGAATCGGGCCCCGGGGGCTTCTTGTTCGACTCGGGCACGGCGCGCGTCAGTGTAGCGGAATCGGGAAATGCGAGAACCAACGCCGCGCGCCGTGCAGCTCGAGCAGGCGGTCGGTGAGCGGCTGCGAGTCGACGAGCTTGCCCTGGCCGAGGCGCTCGGCGGCGTGCTCCGCCCAGGCCGGGTGCACGTGGCGGAAGCTCTCGGCGGCGTAGAGCGACGCAGCTCCTTGCGCGACCTCGAACGCGGCGGCTGTGCGCCGCTGCGAGCGATCGGGCAGCAGGAGGCGATCGACGGGCAGCACGTCGTCGAAGCCGGGCCCCATGAGCTCGAGGCCCTCGCCGGTGAACGCAGGCAGCGCGGCGGCGACGTCGAAGCGCTTCGCGAGGCGCTCGGCGGCCGACGTGGCCGGCTTCAGCCGCGCGAGCTGGAGCACGATGCCCTCGAGGTTCACGGCGGTGCTGCCGTCGAAGAGGCTGACCACCGAGGCGTCGCGCATGAGCTTCTGGAACGGGCCGTCGCGCAGCCAGTGGCGGGCGCCGAACACCACGGCGACGTCGCGGATGAGCTGCTCGCAGCGCGTGGGCACGAAGTACTTCGTGACCGCGGCGCACAGGCTCATCTGGTCGGGCGCGACGTGCAGGCCGCGCCACGCGCCGATGGCCACGGCCTCGGCGATCAGCAGGTCGAGGAAGGCGGTGGTGAGCACGGCGCGCACGTGGGGAATGTCGAAGGCGCGGGCGCCGTAGAGCCTGCGGTTGAGCGCGAAGTCGAGCGCGAGGCGGAGCGCGGTGTCGGCGGCTCCGAGCGAGAAGGCCGCGCAGCCGATGCGGGTGACCTGCAGGGCCTTGAGCGTGAGATCGACGCCGCTGCCTTCGTTGCCGATCGGGCTGACGGGCCCCGCGCCGTCGAAGACGAGGCCCGAGATGTCGGCCCCGCGGATGCCGTGGGTGAGGATCTTCGGGAGCGTCTTCCAGCCGGTCGCGGCGGCCTTGTCGAGGTGAACGAGCGTGAGGGCTCCGAGGCCTTCGCGGTCGCTGGTGCGCGCGAGCACCGTGACGAGCTCGGCGCGGGTGGCGTTGTTGATGAGCCACTTCGTGCCGGTGAGCTTGCCGTCTCTCGCGCGCGTGGCCGTCGCGAGCAGATCGCTGCCGTGCTCGGCCTCGGTGAGCGCGAGGGCGGCGAGGCGGCCGCTCTTCAGCGCCTCGGCCTGGCGCTCGCGCTGGCCGGCGGTGCCCTTCAGCCAGACGGGCACGCTGCCGAGGAAGGCCTGGCCGAGCGCGATGGCGGCGGTGAGATCGCGGCGCGCGACCGCGCGCATGAGCAGCGCGGCGCCGGTGACGTCCAGCGGGGGGATGAAGTGGTGGAGCAGCCCGAGGCGGATCAGCTCTGCGCAGAGGAACTCCGGAAACGCTTCGCGCTCGTCGAGGGCGAGTGCGCGCTGCCAGCCGAACGGGTTGCCGGCGTCGCTTGCGTCGCCGAGCGCCTGCTCGAGCTCCGCGGCGTTCAATCGGGCTCTCTGCGGCTGGTGAGCTTCCGCTTGAACAGGCTCAGCAGCCCGGCGCCCGACCGCGCGAACACGATGGCGAGCTTCAGCTTCCCGGTCTTCTTCGGCACGAGGTCGCCCGCGAGGTAGAGCTGCCGCGTGCCCGCGCGCTGGCGCTTCCCGCTCGACGTCTTGGGGATCGTGCCCGGAGGCACCAGCACCACCTCGTCGAGGATCAGGCCCGAGTGGGTGGCGACGCCCTCGCTGATCGCCCCGGCGAGCACCTGCTTCTTCGCCTCGTCGTCGATCTTCGTCTCGCAGACCATCACCGAGAGATCGGCGGCGCGCGCCTCGTCGTAGACGCCGAACGCGACCGCCCCGCCCGGCCGCACGCCGTCGACGCGCTCGGCGATGCGCTCGAGATCCTCCGCGTAGAAGTTCTTGCCGCGGATGATCAGCATGTCCTTCGAGCGGCCGGTGATGAACAGCTCGCCGCGGTCGTGGAAGCCGAGGTCTCCCGTCCACAGCCAGCCGCTGCGCAGCACCTTGTCGGTGGCTTCGGGGTCCTGGAAGTAGCCCTTCATCACCGACGGGCCTCGCACCAGCACGTGGCCGACGATTCGCTCTTTCAGCCAGCGGCCCTTGTCGTCGACGATCTGCATCTCGTGGCCGGGAACGGGGCGGCCGACGCTGACCACGGCCATGGTGCCCTGCCCCGTGCGCTCGACGACGCGGCCCATCGCGAGCTCGGCGCGATCGACGACGAGGTAGCGAACGTAGTCGCCGACCTCGCTGCCCTTCGACTTCTTCTCTTCGTGCAGGTCGGGGAACGTGACCGCGACCGTCGCCTCGGCGAGGCCGTACACCGGGTAGAGCGCGGCGGGCGAGAAGCCGTGCGGCCCGAACGCCTCGACGAAGTCGCGCAAGGAGCGCACGTTGACCGGCTCGGCGCCGTTCAGCGCGAGTCGCACGCTCTTCAAGTCGAGGCCCTCGCGATCTTTCGGGCGCACGCGCTTCGCGCACATCGCGTACGCGAAGTTCGGAGCCGCGGTGAGCGTGCCCTTGTACTTCGTCATCGCGTGCAGCCACCGCGCGGGCTGCATGAGAAACGCGGTCGGCGACATCAGCACCACGGGGATGCGCCAGTAGATCGAGAACAGCAGGCCGCCGATGAGCCCCATGTCGTGGTACAGCGGCAGCCACGAGACGGTGACGTCGTTGGAGTTGATCTTCGACGCCTGCCCCGCCGCGTGGATGTTCGCGCAGAGGTTCTTGTGCGTGAGCAGCACGCCCTTCGGGTTGCCGGTGGAGCCCGACGTGTACTGGATGAACGCGGGGTCCGACGAGACCGCGTGCGGCTTCGGCGGCGTCGCGCCTTCCTCGAGCAGGCTCTCGACGGTGCCGAGGTGGCGCAGCGACTTCACGTCGAGCGCGAGCTCTCCGAGGATCGGGACGAGCTGCCGGCTCGCGAGGCAGACCTTCGCGCTGCAGTGCTGGGCGACGTGCTTGAGGCGGGCGAGGCCCAGCTCGGTCTTCTCGAGGGCGGCGGGTGGGTACGAGGGGACGGGGACTCCGCCCGCGAGCTGGACACCGAAGAAGGCGACGATGAGCTCGGCGCTGGTGGGGAAGACGAGCAGCGCGCGGTCGCCTCGCTTGAAGCCCTTCTTCACGAGGGCGCCGGCGACGGCGCGGGCCTGGCGGTAGAGATCGAAGTACGTGAGCAGCGTGGGCGGGTCGCTCTCGTCGTCGGGCAGCAGCGTGATGCCGCGCTCGGGAGAGAGGCGGGCCGCGGTCGAGACCGCGTGCAGCAGCGTCGGGTGCAGCGGCTTGAGCTGCTCGGCGGTCGTGGCGACGCCGAGGCGCCAGGCGCCGGTGCGGAAGCCGCCGGTGAGCTTCTCGACCTTCTGGTCGGGGAAGCTGGAGCGGAAGACGGCGGAGACCGAGACCTCCGAGATCGTGTCTTCTTTCTCGCCGCTGCGGGTCGTCACGTGGCGCTCACCTGCCCGATGACCTTGCACAGCTCCCGGCGCGCGTCGGCGAAGGCGATCACGCGATCCACATAGCCCGACTCGGCCGCCGCCCACGCGTGATCGTTCGCCTCGAGGAACGCCGCCTTCTTCGCCGCCCGCGCCGCCTTCGTCTTCGCGTCCGGATCCTTCGGCTCCGGGCCGAGCACGACCTCGATCGTCGCGTCGGCGCCCATCGGCCCCACGCGCGCCGTCGGCAGCGCCAGCCGCACCTGCGCCGCGAACGAGAGCACGCTCGCTCCGCCGAACGACTTGCGGACGATCAGGCACACGAGCGGCACGCGCGCGTTGCCGTACGCCGTCAGCAGCGTCGCGCCGTGGGGGATGATGCCGCCCTCCTCCTGCTTGCGACCCGGCAGGTAGCCCGGCACGTCGACGAGCGTCACGATCGGCAACCCGAGCTGCGACGCCCAGGTCACGAACGCCGCCCCTTTGCGCGACGCGTCGATGTCGAGGCACCCCGCGAGGTGCAGCGGGTTCGACGCCACGACCGCGACCGCCCGGCCACCGAGCCGCGCGAACGCGGTGATCAGGTTCTGCGCGAACGCCGCCGACAGCTCGAGCACCGAGCCCTCGTCGAACACCGCCGCGAGCACCTTGCGCATGTCGTACGCGCGCTTCTGCGAGGCCGGCACCAGCTTCTGCAGCTCGGGCGTGGCGCGCGCCGGGGGATCGCCAGGCGGCGTGCTGCGCAGCGCCGAGAGCACGGCCTTCACCCACGCGAGCCCCTCCGCCTCGCTCTTCAGCACCGCGTGACACGCGCCGGTGCGCTTGCTGTGAACCGCCGGCGCTCCCAGCTGGTCGAGCGTGACGTCTTCGCCGGTCACCACCTTCGTCACCTTCGGGCCGGTGATGAAGAACCAGCTCTGCCCCTCGATCATGCCGAGGCAGTCGGTGAGCGTCGCGCAGTACGCCGCGGCGCCGACGCACAGCCCGCTCACCAGCGTCAGCTGCGGCACCCGGCCCTTCAGGCGGATCACGCGGCGCATGATCTCGCCGTAGGCGTCGATGGCGTCGGTGCCCTCCTCGACGCGCACGCCGTCGGAGTCCGCGAGCGCGATCACGGGACAGCGCTTCTCGGCGGCGAGATCGAGCACGCGGCAGACCTTGCGCGCGCCCTCGCGGCCGAGCGCCCCGCGCAGCACGGTCGGGTCGTGCGCGTAGACGCAGACGGTCTGGCCACCGACGGTGCCGAGCCCCGCGACGACGCCGTCGCCCGGGTGCTGGTTCATGGCGAGCTGCTCGCTGGCGTGCGAGTGCCGGTGCAGCACGTGCCGCTCGAGCTCGACGAATGAGCCGGGGTCGAGCAGGCCGTCGATGCGCTCGCGAGCGGTCAGCCGGCCGAGGCGGCGCTGGCGATCGAGGCGGGCGCGGCCTCCGCCCTCGAAGGCGCGGGCGTCGCGAGCGGCGACCTGCTCGAGGAGCTCCTGCAGCGACGGCTCGGCCACGTCAGCCCTTCTTGCTGGCCGCGAGGTAGGCGACCACCTTCTGGACGGTGTCGAGATCGCGAAAGGCCTCGACGTCGGCCTTGAGCCCGAACTCGCGGCTGACGAGATAGATGAGATCGACGGCGTCGAGCGAGTCCATGCCGAGGTCGCCGCGGAAGGTCGCGCCGGGGGTCACCTTGTCCTTCGGGATGCGGAAGTCGGCCTGGAGGATCTCCTGCAGCCTCGAGAGAACCTGTTCCTGGGTCATCGGCGCAGCGACTCTATACTCAGTCTCACGTGGGACCCGGACTTCTCGCCTACGACGTCGTGTTCTTCGTACTCGCGACGGCGACGTACGCCGGCGCGCTGCGCGCCGCGGCCGAGGTGTTCGTGCAGCTCTCGGCGCTCGTGCCGTGGCCGCTCGCGGTGGTGCCGGCGATCGCCGCCGGGTTGTTCGTGCTGATCGCGGAGGTCGCGGCTCTCACGTTTCTGTGCCCGCGCCTCGTGCCGGGGCGGTACCCCGTCATGAAGGGGCGCGTGTTCTGGGCGTGGGTGTTCCGCTCGATGCTGCGGCGCCTGCTCATGCCCCCCGGCGTAAAGTGGGTGCTGTTCACCTCGAACGTGCTGCGCTTCCTGGCGCTGCGGGCGTTGGGTGCGCGCGTCGCCTTCACCGCCAGCATGTCGTCGGACGTCGACGTTCTCGACCCCGCGCTCCTGGAGGTCGGGCCCGGCGCGATCATCGGCGCGAGGTGCTTCACCTCGGGGCACTACCTCGACCGCGGGCAGCTCGTGCTCGGCGTCATCCGCGTCGGCGCCGGCGCGATGCTCGCGGCCTCGGTGAACGTCGGGCCCGGCGTCACCGTCGGAGCCAAGGCGATCGTGAAGCCGCTCGCGTCGCTCGGGCCCGACTGCGTCATCGGCGACGAGGCCCAGGTCGGAGGCGAGGCGCTGATCGACATCGCGGCGCGCGTCGGAGAGCGGGCCGACGTCGGTCACCGCGCTCACGTTCGCGCGGGCGTCAGCGTGCCGGCGGGAACCAAGGTGCCGATCGGCGAGGTCGTGACGGGCTGATCACTGCGGGCACGTGTCGTCCGTGTAGTACGTCATGCCCTGCTTGATGAGCTGGCACTCGTCGACGCAGGCCACCTGGAAGCAGGGCCGCGTTCTGGGGCCGACGACGATCTGCGCGCACATGGCGGGCATGCCCCAGCAGTCGCCGCCGACGTCGGCGATGTTGCAGATCATGTTGTTGTCGCCGCGGATCGCGCAGGAGGCGCCGCCCGGGCACTGGATGCTCGCGATGCCGCCGCAGAAGCGCGGGTTCGCGCACTCGCCCGCGGCGCGGGTCGACATGCCGTGGGCGGCCGCGACGCTCGCGTTCCAGTAGTTGACGTTGTCGCAGCCGCACTCGGGGGCCTTGCTGGGCGAGGCCGTGTTCATCGCGGGGATCGGACGGCAGTTGCCGGCGCCACAGCCGGGCGCGAAGCAGTACTGGCCGGCGCCGCAGGGGCTCGTGCCGCCGTCGGTCCATGTGCACGGGGTGCCGCCGTCGGTGCTGCCCGAGCCGCCGGCGGTTCCGGTGCCGCCTGCGGTCGCGTTGCCGCCCGCCGTCGCGCTGCCGCCCGCCGTCGCGTTGCCGCCCGCCGTCGCGTTGCCGCCCGCCGTCGCGTTGCCGCCTGCCGTCGCGTTGCCGCCGGCTGTACCGCTTCCACCGGTGCCGCTGCCGCCCTGTCCGCCTGAACCGCCGTCGGTGGTGCCGGGTGGAGCTGCGCAGGCGATGCACAACGTCAGTGAGAGGTAGCGCATGGCGGCGCGAGTCTCTCACGCCGTTCGGCACTCAGGAAACGGCGGGCTGTCGTTCGCCGGCATCGACCTTCGAGCGCACAGCCCGGTTCAACATCACGCCGATGGATCGTGATCGCCTTGCCAGCTCTGGCACTCACGAAGTCTGTCCGACTGTGGGTGCGGCCCCTCACTTCTGGACGGCTGTGCAGCCTTCAGACGAGACAGCTCCGGGGCCGGACAACTGTCGTTGTCCGCAGGCGAAGTGCCTCACGCTGAAGGCTGCACAGTCGTCCAAACCTGTGGGGTTTCGTACCCAACCGCGCGCGGCGCCGAGCGCGCCGCCCGTGGTTCACGAAGACAAGAGTCACGCGGTCCGCGATCGCTCGACGAACGCGACGAGCCGCGAAAGAGTACCGAAGTTCTCCGGCACCACGTCGGTCGCACGCACTCGCAGCCCGAACGCGTCCTCGATCGCCTCGGCCAGCATCACGAGCTCGAGCGACTTCAGCTCCAGCGGCTCGTCGGGCCCGGCGATCTCGACGTGCTGCTCCACGAGCTCGCGCACCACCGACTCGGTGCTCATTCCGCCACCGTCCGCACTCCGGCGAGATCGATCTTCCCGTTCGCGGTCCGCGGCATCACGTCAACGATCACATACCGCAACGGACGTTGCTGCGCCGGGAGCTCCCGGCCTCTCGCGCGCAGCGTCGCGAGCGTGACCGCGCCTTCCACCACCGCCACCAGCTTCGACCCGAGCGCATCGTCGGGCAGCGCGGCCACCGCGACCTCGCGCACTCCGGGCACCCCGCGGAAGGAGTCCGCCACCGACTCCAGCGACACCCGCTCGCCCGCCACCTTCACCACGCCGTCTTTGCGGCCCTCGACGAACACGAAGCCGTCGCGATCGACGTGGCCCCAGTCGCCCGTGCGCAGCACGCCTTCGGCCGAAAGCACGCGCGCCGTCGCCTCGCGATCTCCGAGGTAGCCGAGCATCACCGACGGGCCCCGCACCGCGAGCTCGCCCGAGGCGTCGGTCGGCAGCCGCTCGCCGGTCGCTCCGACCGCGAACACGGTGAGGCCGGGCAGCGCACGCCCCACCGACCCGAACGCGAACGCCGGATGCTCGTCGGAGACCGCGGTCACGCGCGGCGACGCCTCGGTGAGCCCGTACTGGTTGAAGAAGCGCACCGCTCCGAACGCCTGCCGCACCAGCGCGACGACCGGAGCGTCGAGCCGCCCGCCCGCGGAGGCCACGTAGCCGAGCCGCGCTCCGCTCTTGCGCTCGAGCTCCGCGCGCGCGAGCAGCCGCAGCGACGCCGGCACCGACGACAGCCCGATCGGCCGACCGATCGCCGCCATCGCGTCGAGCTTCTGCACGGGAAACTCGAGACCGTTCAGCAGCCACACCGTCCCCCCCGCGCGCAGCGTCGTGAGCGCCTGGCCGACGAGCGCGTAGCTGTAGCGCAGCGGCAGCACGAGCGCGGTGTCGGGCACCTCGCGCACCGGCAAGTACGTGAGGATCGCCTCGACGTTTGCGCGGATCCCCTCGGCCGAGAGCAGCACGCCCTTCGGGCCGCCTGTGGAGCCCGACGTGTAGAGGAGCAGCGCGGCGCGCGGGTCGACCTCGGCCGGCAGCCCCGCCGGAGCGTTCGGGACCGCGACCGCCCCCGCGTTCCACGCCGCCAGCGCGGTGACGAGCGCCTCGTACGCGTCGGGGGGCAGCGGCATGAACGGCCGGGTCACCGCGCGCGAGAGAACCGCTCTCCGCAGGGCCTCGTACGACACGGTCCGCCCGCCCGGAAAGCCGATCGCCGCCGCGCCCGCGGCGCCGCCAAGCAGTTCGTCCAGCGCAAGCGGGCCCAAGCACCGCGCAGTGTATCCTCGCCCACGTGCAGTCCTCCGGCTGGATCGTCAGCCCCCGCTACGACACCCTGTTCTTCACCGCGAGCCTCGCCGTGCCGCTCGCCATGTGGGCCGCCTTCGCGCACGGGCTCATGACGGGCGTCGCCGTCTACGTGACGTTCCAGCTCCTCTTCAATCTGCCGCACAACTTCCAGACGTGGACCATGTCCGTCCTCGACGAGGAGGACCGTGCGAAGAACGGCCGCGTCTACCTCGCCGCCGCCGCCGTCACCCTGCTCGTCTTCGCGGTGCCGATGATCGCCTCGCCCGACGTCGTCTACCCGTGGGTGCGCGACGCCCTCATCTACTGGGGCTACTACCACCTCGTCCGCCAGCACTACGGCTTCCAGCGCCTCTACGAGCGCAAGCTCCCGCAGGTCTCCGCGCACGAGTCCTGGTGGTACGCCCGCTACCTCGACGCCGTCAGCTACCTGCCCCTCTTCATCCGCTTCCGCGACCCCGAGCTCATGACCATTCACGCCGGCACCGCCCGCGCGTGGATCCACCACCCCGTGCTGCCCTCGCCCGTCATCACCGCGCTGCTCGCCGTCTACGCCGCGGTGATCGCCGCCGCCGCGGTCCACCACGCCGTCGCGTACGCGAAGGGCCGGCGGGGCCTCATGCCGCGCGCGCTGCTGCTCGTCTCGGTCACCGTCTGCTTCGGGCTCGCCGCCGTCGTGATTTCCGACCTCATCGTCGCGATCGCGATCGTCACGTCGTTTCACAACATCCAGTACCTGGGCCTCGTCTGGTTCCACAACCGCAACCGCGCAGAGCAAGGCGACACGCGCGGCAACGCCCCGATCGCCTGGCTCGCGGGCGGGCGCATCGCGCTCTATGCCGCGGTCTCGATCTTCTACGGCCTCGCGGTCTTCGCGCCGCGAGCGCTGTTCCAGACCACGCGGCTCGGCGAGCTGCCGATCGCGTTCGTCGTCGCGATGCACTACTTCGTCGACGCCCGCGTCTGGAAGTTCAAGGACTACCCCAAGCGCGGAGCCTGGCTCCTGCTCAAGAAGGCGTAGCCGATCGCCGCGGGCACCCCGATCGCCGCCATCAGCAGGAACACGTTCGCGCCCAGCGCGCCGTAGACGCCGAGGAACAAGAGCGGCCCGGCGACCGTCATCAGATCGGTCAGCGTCGCGAGCACGCCGAACACGCCGCCGTACGTGTCTTCGGTGCCGAACGCGCGCGCCGCGTGCTTCAGCGTCGCGGTGAAGATCACCGACGAGCACGAGACGTACGCACCGTACGCGACCGCGAACTCGACGCCGCCCTGCGCGTCGCGCAGCACGCACAGGCTCGCGAGCAGCGGCGCCGAGAACACGATCGCGACCGTGCGCGGAGCGAAGCGATCGGCGAGCACTCCGCCGAGGCCCTGGAAGATCGCGAACAGCACGCCGGTCATCGCGAACAGCGCGATCACCTCGCGCATGCCGAGGTGGAGCACGTTCGGCACGTGCAGCGGGATCAGCCCCTGAAACGCCGTGAACGTCAGCTTGTTGAACGCGATCGGCAGCATCATGCCGATGAACGCGGCGCTGCCGGCCAGCGAGCCGATCAGCTTCAGCTCGCCCTGCAGCGTGCGCGGCGAGAGCGCGGCGCGCGACGGCGGAGGCGCCACGAACAGCCACAGCGACAGCGCCACCGCCACGCCGAGCGCCACCCCGATCGGCGCCCGCACCGAGATCGGAGCGAGCACCCACCCCAGCGCCGGCCCGAGCAGCAGGCCGCTCGTGCCGAGCCCCACGGTGAGCCCGATGCGCTTGCCCTGCCCTTCGACGCCCTGCTGCGCCACCAGCGCGAAGACCGCGGGGTAGACGAGGCCGGTCGCGGCGCCCTCGACGCTGCGCACGATCGCGAACCAGGCGGGCCCTCCGTTCCACAAGAAGCCCGCGAGCGAGAGCGCGAACAGCGGCATCGCGACGCGCAGGACCCGGGTGCCGCCCGCACGGTCGGCCCAGACACCGGCCGGCACCTGGATGCCGATCTTCGCCGCCGCGTACGTCGCGTACACGACGGACATCACGCCCGGCGTGACGCGCGCGGCGCCGCCGGACAGCTCGGGCAGCAGCGGAACCACGACGCCGTAGCCGAGCGAGACCATGAAGAGGCTCAAGACCGGGAGCGCCAACGACGGCGAATCCTGCCACACTCGCTCCTCGGTGCCCCGCTTCAAGCCCGCGCTCCTGCACGTCGCCGCACAGCTGCAGCGCGTGCCCGCTGCCGCCTCCTTCGGCATCGCCGTGCACGACCCCGAGCGCGCCCAGCGCCGGCGCCTGAGCGAGCTGCTCGCGCGGGGCTCCGACACCCGCTTCGGCCGCGCCCATGGCCTCGAGCCCGGCCTCACGCCCGAGCAGTACGCCCAGCGCGTGCCGCTGATGTCCGCCGCCGAGCTCGCCCCGTGGGTCACCAGCGAGATGAACGGCGAGACCGGAGTCCTCACCGTAGAGAAGCCCATCTATTACGTGCGCACCACCGGCTCGACGGGCGCGCCCAAGCACGTGCCGATCACGAGGGCCTACCGCACCGAGTTCCAGAAGACGGTGCAGGTCGCGCTCTTCCACCTGTTCTTGCGCTTCCCCGACGCCTTCACCTCGACCGCGCTGTACTTCGTCGGCAGCCGCCGCGTCGCGAAGGCCGCCGACGGCTGCGACATCGGCACGATGAGCGGCTTCAACTTCACCGAGATGCCCGAGCCGGTGCGGGCGATCTACGCGTGGCCCTACGAGCTGTTCGAGGTGAGAGATCTCAAGACCCGCACGTACCTCGCGCTGTGGCTCGCGACCGTCGGCGACATCTCGATCGTCGCCGGCATCTTCCCCGCGCCGATCGTCTACCTGCTCCGCGATCTCGCCGAGCTCGCTCCCGGCCTGGCGAAGAACGCGCGCGACGGCCGGCTCCCCGAGTGGCTGCAGCTCGACGACGCGCAGCGCGCGTTCTTCGGCAAGCGCCTGCAGCCGAACGCGCAGGCCGCGCGCCGGCTCGAGCGCGCCGCCGCCGCTCCGCTCGAAGAGAAGGCCGTCGAGGCGTGGCCGTCGCTGAAGCTCGTCTACTGCTGGATCACCTCGACCGCCGCGCTCTACGTGCCCGAGCTGCAGCGGCGGCTCCCCAACGTTGCCATCCGCGACGCGATCTACTCGGCGTGCGAGGGCTGGGCCTCGATTCCCCTCGGCGACGAGGAGCCCGGCGGCCCGCTCGCCATCGAGTCCGTGTACTTCGAGTTCATCGAGGAGCACGCGTACGCCGCCGGCCGCCGTGACACCTTGCCTGCCTGGGGCCTCGAAGACGGCAAGCGCTACCTCATCGTCATGAGCACGGGAGCCGGCCTGCACCGCTACGTGCTCGGCGACGTCGTCGAGGTCTGCGGCTTCCACCACCGCACTCCGCGCATCCGCTTCGTGCGGAAGATCGGCGCGGCCTCGAACCTCGCCGGCGAGAAGCTCGAGGAAGAGCACGTCAACCGCGCCGTCGGCGACGCGCTCAAGGAGCTCGCGCTCGAGGCCACGTTCTTCACGCTCGCTCCGCGCCTCGGCCGCGAGCGCCCCGCGTACGCGCTGTACTTCGAGCCCAACGGGGCTCCGGGCAGCGAGCGCCTCGAGGCCCTGCGCTCGAAGGTCGACGAGAACCTCGGCGCGGCGTCGTTCGACTACGGCCGCCTGCGCGCGGGCAACCAGCTGACCGCCCTGGAGCTCGAGGTGCTCGCCCCCGGCAGCTACGACCGCGTGCGGCAGGCCCGCGTCGGCGAGGGCAGCGCCGAGGCCCAGCTCAAGACGGCGCACCTGGTGGCCGACCCGGCGACCCTGCCGTTTTGAGCCGGAGGGGTCGGTGTCGTAGACATGAGCCCCGTCGTGCGTGCCCTCGCAGCGCTCTTGCTCATCACCGGTTGCGGTCTGCAATCGTCGAAGCTGCCGGCCGGCCTGGTCTGCGACAGCTTCACGGTGATCAGCGAAGCGCTCGCCGAGGCCCTCGCCGCCGCGAAGCCGAGCGAGTGCGTGATCCTCACCACCGGCACGTACGCCGGAGCCTTCGAGCTGCCGGCCGACGTCAGCCTCGCGGCCGCGAACAACGCGAAGGTCGTGCTGGTGGGCGACGGCAGCGGCAAGCCCGTACTCACCATTCGCGGCGGCAAGCGCTCGACGGTGCGCGGCCTGAAGATCGACTCCAGCCTCGGCAGCGGAGTCGCCATCGACCCCGGCCCCGCCAACCTCGTCGGCGTCATCGTGCAGGGCGACACGTCGCGCGCCGCGCTCACCTCGACGTGCGCGCTCGGAGCCTGTGAAGAGGTGACGCTCGAGGACACCGAGCTCCTCTCGGGCAGCACCGGCCTGCTCGTCGCGGGCGGCTGGGTGCGCATGGTGCGCGGGCGCGTCGCCGAGATGGGCGGCTCCGGCCTGTCGGACGGCTCGGGCGTGGTGGCCTCGCGCGGCGCGCGCCTGAAGCTCGAGGGCGTGACGATCGAGAAGAACAAGCAGGCGGGCGTGCTGATCGACGGAGCGGGCACGAACGTGAGCCTCGACCAGACGACGGTGAGCGAGAACCTGGAGCGCGGCGTCTGGGTGCAGAACGCGTCCGACGGCGGCGTACAGCTGACGGGCGGCTCCGTCACCGGCAACGGGCTCGTGGGCCTCGGCGTGCGGGACAGTGAGGGCGTGCGGCTGACCGGCGTCGAGATCTCGGGCACGAAGCTCGTCGAGGTGCCGGTGGGCATCTCGCAGAAAGAGAACGTCGGCGACGGAGTCGGGCTGTTCCAGGGCGCGCGAGACGTCGTGCTCGATCTCGTGCGGGCGACCGGCAACGGCCGCGCGCAGATCCTCGCCGACGGCAGCGGCGCGGGCGTGAAGGTGACCCCGATGGAGGTCTCGGGCGGCATGTTCCGCGTCGTCGTGCAGCGGGGTGCGGCGCCCGTCGAGGTCCCCGCCATGCTCGTCGACGATCCGGGCCGGGAGCTCGCCACGAAGAGCAGTACAGTGCCGGTCTCCCAGTGAGAGCGTCAGACGAAGAACCCCCTCTCCCCCGTAGGGGAGAGGGCCGGGGTGAGGGGAGCCGACATCTCGTCTTGCTGCCGGCGATCGTGCTGGCCGCGTGTTCTGGCACGGTGCCGCCGCCCGACGCCGGGCCACCCGACGCGGGCGAACCCCAGCGCCCGTTCTGCGACGCCGGGACCTTCCTGACCGCGGAGGGAACCTGCCAGAGCACCGGTTGGACCCAGTGCGGCGCCGGCTTCGTGCCCGACCCGAGCGGCTGGGGCTGCACACCGGTGATCGCCGCCGCGTGCGACGCCGGCACCTCGCCCCGTCTCGGCGACGCGGCCTGTCACCCCACCGGCTGGCAGGCGTGCGACGCCGGCTTCACCCCCCACGACGGAGGTTGGGGCTGCGACTCGGTGCTCGCCACGCCCTGCACCGGAGCGACGCGCGAAGCCCTCGGCAGCAGCACCTGCGTGCCCATCGGCGACTGCGGCGACGCCGGCTTCCCCGCACCGGCCGCCACCCTCTTCGTCGACGACTCGTTCGCCGTCGTCGACGCCACGCACTTCCGCACCATCGGCGCCGCGATCTCCGCCGCGACGCCCGGCGCCACCATCGCGATCGAGTCGGGCACGTACGCCGAGGCGCTCGCCCCGAACCGCGGCATCACGCTCGCGGGCCGCTGCCCCGCCCTGGTGCGCGTCGTCGCGCCCGCGACCGGCCCGGCGCTCACGCTCTCGGCGGCGCTCGACGTGCGGCTCGAGAACCTGACGCTCACCGGGGGCCTGCTCGGCATCCGCGCCGAGGCCGGCGCGCGCATCACGGCGCGCCGGGTCGTCATCGAGGGCAACCGCCGCTCGGGCGTGCAGGCCGTCGACTCGACGACGCTCGTGGTGCTCGAAGACTCGGTCGTGCGCAACACCGCTCCGGATCCCGCGACCGGCACCTTCGGCCAGGGCATCGCCGCCTCGTTCGGCGCGCAGCTGAACCTCACCGACGTCTCGGTCGAGGGCAACCGCGAGACCGGCATCTTCCTCGACCGCATGAACACGCACCTCGACGGGCGGCGCGTCGTCGTCAGCGGCACGCTCCCGCGCGCCTCGACCGGCCGCCTCGGCTGGGGCCTGGGCGTTCAGGGCGGCGCCACCGTCGATCTCTTCGAGGTCGCCATCGTCGGCAACCGCGCCACCGGCGTGCTCGTCGCGCAGCCCGGCAGCAGGCTCTCGCTCACGAACGCCGTGATCGGCCGCACCCTGCCCGGCCTCGACAACGCCAGCACGCCGATCGCCATCGAGGCCGCGGTGCAGCTCGGCGGGAACCTGCAGCTCACCAACACCGCACTCGCAGGCTCGTCGCAGCTCGCGCTGCAGGTCGGCGGCATGACGTCGGCGGCGCGGATCACCGGCGGCACGATTCGCGATCTGTCGCCGCAGGTTCAGCCCGCGCGCGCGGTCGAGGTCTCGACCGGCGCCTCCGTCACGCTGAGCGGCGTCGCGTTCGCGCGCATCGGCGCCCCGGGCCTCGAGGCGCTCGGCGGCCAGGCGACGCTCGACGACGTCTCGTTCTCCGAGCTCGGCGGCCCCGCCATTCGCGCGCAGGGCATGGCGCAGGTCGGCGCCACGAACGTGTCGATCGATCGTGCCGCCGGCGCCGGGCTCATCGCGTCGAGCAACGCGACCGCCACCGTGACCGGCTGCTCCGTGCGCTCCACGGCCCTCGGCGCGACGGCCGACGGCGGCCAGGCCGGCTACGGCGCCACCGCGCAGCAGGGTGCGACCCTGACGCTGGAGCGCTGCGTCTTCGACTCCAACGCGGTGGCCGGTCTCTACTCGAACGGCAGCACGCTCTCGGCCAACCAGGTCGTCGTGCGGGGCACCCGCCCCGACCCAGCGGGAGACTTCGGCCAGGGCGCCATCGCGGAGCGTGGCGGCACGATCGCGCTCACCGACGCGCTCTTCGACCAGAACCGCGTCGCCGGCCTCCAGGTCTCGTTCGGCGGCAGCCAGATCACCGCGAGCCGCGTCGTGGTGCGGGGCACCCAGGCGCAGCCCGACGGCACGCGCGGCCGCGGCGCGAACGCCCAGTTCGGCGGCGTGCTGTCGGCGATCTCTTCCGCGTTCCTGGGCAACCGCCAGGTCGGCGTCTTCGCGTTCCAGTCGAAGGTGACGCTCGAAGACGTGCTGGTGCGCGGCACGCTCGCGGACCCCGGCGGCGCCTACGGCAACGGCATCGAGGCGCTCACCGACGGCGACATCGAGATGAAGCGCGGAGCGATCGAGAGCAGCGCCGGCATCGCCGCCGTGTTCGCGGAAGGAGCCGGCCTGCTCGACGCCGTGCGCGTCGTGAACAACGCCGTCGGCATCCACACGCAGGACGGGGCGATGCTCCTCGAGGTCGACGCGCCGCCTGCGGTTCGCGGCACGCGCGACGTCGCGGTCACGAAGTCGACGGTGTTCGAGGGCAACGCCACGAAGGTCGGCGCGGGCCAGGTCTCCGTCCCGATGCCCTGACGCTACCGCTTCACCCCGAAGCTACCGCTTCACCCCGAGCAAGAGCCCGTCGGGCGTCGGTACGCACACCGTGTCGTACGCCTTCGCCGCCTCCTCGTGGAAGCGGCGCATCGCGTTGCCACCGGGCGAGTCCTCCATCAGCCGGCCGAAGAAGTACGCGTTGTCGCCCAGCAGCAGGCCGCCGGCCCGGGTGTTCTTCGCGGCCCAGCGGCCGTAGACGTCGTACCTTTCCTTGTCGGCGTCGATGAAGACGGCGTCGAACGGCCCGTGCTTCTCGAGCGACGGCAGCACGTCGACGGCGGCGCCCACCACCACCTCGGCGCGATCGGTGAGCCCCGCCTTCGCCAGGTTCGCGCGCGCCAGCTCGGCGTGCTTCGCCTCGAGCTCCAGCGACCACACCTTCGCCCCCGAGCGCGCGAGGCGGATCGCCGAGTAGCCCGCGAGCGTCCCCACCTCGACGACCTTCTTCGCCCCGATCATCTTGAGCAACAGCTCGAGCAGCTTCCCCTCGCTCGGAGCCACCTGAATCGCCGGCACCCCGTGCTGCTGCGGCGCATCGAACGCCGCCTGCAACCCCGCGTCGTGCGGAGCATGCAGCTTCTCGAGCCAGTCGAGCAGCTCGGGGGTCGAGTACCGCGCACCTTTCCGTGAGTCGGCGTCAGCCATTGTTGCCTTATAATCGGCCCGCACGTGCACGAGGCCGAAAACCCCGTTGACGACGACCCCGAAGTAGCGCGCGACATCGAGCTCGCCACCGAGCACGCCACGCACTTCAAGCGCGTGCTCGACGGCATGCGCATCTACCCGAAGGGTCACAAGACCCTGCAAGGGTACCAGCAGGGCCTGTTCGAGAAGCTCTCGAACGCGTTCGGCCTCGATCACGACGAGGTCAGCATGACCGTCACGCCGCTCGGGTTCTCGATGCACGGCCAGATCGTCAACAAGGCCGACGTGCTCTCCGACTCCATCACGCACCCGCTCTACCTCGACGGCGTGAAGCGCCTGTCGGTGCTGAAGGGCCTGAAGGAAGACGAGCTGTCGCGCTTCATGCAGCTGTGGCGCGACACGCTCGACGAGCAGCTCGGCGACACCCACACGTTCTCGACCCGCGTGTGGGAAGAGGACTACGAGTGCATCCAGATCGTCTCGCTCGACAGCTACGGCGACGGGGCGAAGGGGCCCGACGGCCGCACCGGCAAAGAGCGCCTGCAGTGGGTGATCGACGCGCTCGCCGGCAAGGGCCCCGACGACGACGTCACCGCGGCCGCCGAGGGCTACGACCTGCGCCGCGGCTCGAAGCTGCGCCGCATGTCGCACGTCACGCCCGAAGACCTGCGCCAGCTCAAGGCCCGCGGCATTCCGCAGCTCAGCGACGCCGACCTGCAGCGCATGGCCGGCGGCGAGCGCGTGAAGCCTCCGGGCCTCACCGACCCCGAGCTGCAGGCGCTCGTGCGCGAGCTGCTCGGCCAGCACGCGAAGGTCGTCGAGCGCGTGTTCGACGCCCTCTTCCTCATCTCGACCGGCTCGACGCCCGCCGAGCAGGACTCTCTCGCCAACGCGCTCGCGATCGTGCTGCTCGCGATGACGCGCGCGGGCCGCATCGACAGCATCCGCGACAACCTGATGCGCCAGGTCAGCGAGGCCCGCAAGGGCGACCCGCTGATGATCGACGCGCGCATGCAGACGCTCGCCCGGCTGCTCACCGCGCTGCAGCGGAACACGCTGCTCGACCCGATCGTGACGGCGCTCGACGACGCCACGCAGCGCGACGCGGCCATCACCATCTTGCGCTTCCTGCCGACGAGGGCGGGCCCGCAGCTGCTCGACTGGCTCGGCGTGCCCGAGTCGCCCGAGGCCCGCAAGCTGCTCGTCGAGCTCGCGGCGAAGTTCAAGCCCGACCCCGCCGATCTCGCGCAGCGCATCGGCTGGAGCGACGCCGAGCTCGCGCAAGACCTGCTCCACCTCGCCGCGACCCTCGGCGCCAACGGCTGGCCGGTGCGCAAGGCCGCCCTCGCGCACGCCGTGGTGGGCGTGCAGGTCGCCGCGGTGAAGGGGCTCGACAAGCCCACCATCTCGGCGCACCGCGTCGAGCTGATGCCGCTGCTCATGTCGCCGGTGCACGAGATCCGCGAGACGCTGTTCAACTCGTTCGTCGCGAGCGGCGACCGCGCGGTGGCGCCGGCGCTCTGCACGCTCCTGCGCCGCGTGAAGCTCGACGACACCGAGAAGAAGCGCGTGATCATCGCGCTCGGCACCCTCGGCGGGCCCGAGGCCTGCACGACGCTGCGCGGCATTCTCGAGAAGGACTCGAACGTCGAGCTGCAGTGCATCGCGGCCGGCGCGCTCGCGAACGCGAACGACGAGAAGGCCCGCCCGCTGCTCGAGGCCGCGGCCGGCAAGATGCTGTTCGGCGGCCCGCTGAAGAAGGCCGCGCAGGAGGCGCTGAAACGCCTCGACCTGCAGAAGAAGGGAGCTCCTCCGGCGTGAGCGCGGCCTCAGACATGCTGTTCAGCCTCGGCCCCGACGAGGGCGATGCCCAGCAGAAGTTCGCGCGCACGCTGCTCTCGCGCACCGCGATCGCTCTGAAGCTGTGCACGATGCACGCACTCGACAACGCGGCGATGGTCTCGCCGATCTCGAACCTCATCGAGACGGTGACCCAGGGCGTGAACGAGTCGGGCACGCTCGTGCTGCAGATCGTGTCGGACAACTTCTTCCTGAACGGCGAGGTCATCAAGCTCGACTTCTCGAGCTACGAGGCCGGCCAGACGATGAAGGCGCTGCTCAACCGCGTCGGCGCCCAGGAGCTCGCCTACCTCGACATCCCCAGCCCCGTGGCGCTGCGCGAGCTGCTCGGCAAGTACCAGGAGCACGCGCGCAGCTCGCTCCCGACGGGCATGCTGCAAGAGAAGTTCGAAGTCTTCCGCCTGCGGGCGATCTCGAAGGCCGAGCAGGAGGCGCTCGCTCCGACGCTCGACGCGAAGCGCACGCTGCTGCGCGCGTACGCGCACCTCGGGCTCGTCATCGAGGGCCAGCTGCAGCTGATGAAGCAGGGCAAGCACCCGCGCATGGCGCGCGTGCGCCGCGCGATCCACGGGCTCTCCGACGCCGCCGAGGGCCAGGAGCCGCTGCTCACCGCCCTCACCCGCTTCGACGCGTTCTCGGGCGCCGTGCACTTTCACCTCACGGCCGTGACGGCGCTGACGCTGCTGCTGGCGCGGAAGCTCGGCTTGAGCCGCGCGGCGCTCGCCGAGGTGTGCATGGCCGCCGCGCTGCACGACTTCGCGCTCGACGAGGTGCCGCCCCCGAGGGACGAGAGGGACACGCGCGAAGAGATCGAGGCGCAGCGCCGCGTGCCGCTGCGCACGCTCTTGCGGCTCACCGAGGTGGCGCTCGGCAGCGACGCGCTCGAGCGGCTCGCCGCGACCTACGAGGTGGTGACGAAGCCGGTGCCCGGCCACACGGCGTTCGGGCACCTCATCGCGGTGCCGTGCGTGTTCGACCGCCTCACGCGCCCCAAGGCCCCGCGCAAGGCGATGCTGCCCGACCAGGCGCTGCGGCTCTTGTACAACCAGGTGAACCTGCGGTTCGACGAGCGCATCGTGCGGCTGTTCGCCGGCGTGATGGGGCTGTACCCGGTGGGGTCGACGGTGAAGCTCTCGTCGGGCGAGCTCGCGATCGTGGTGCAGGTGTCGGGTGAGCCGGCCGGGTTCGCGAAGCCGCGGGTGAAGGTGTTCCGCACGCCGCAGGGCCAGCCGGCCGACTACCTCGTCGACCTCATGGCGCCGGGCGAGAAGCGCGGCATCGCGCAGTCGGTCGACCCGAGCGAGGTGCAGCTCAACGTGCCGCAGTTCCTGCTCGCGTAAGACGAAGAGGGACAGGGTGAGGGGAGCCGCTCCTCAAACCTTCTTCAGCGTCACCGTCCCGACGTCGGTACCACCCGCCGCCGGCACCGCCTTCGGCAGCCGCGCCGCAAGCGCCTCGAGCGCCTGCGTCGCCGAGGCCAGCCCCTCGCGCCAGCCCACCTCGTGCGCCACCTTCACCGCCTCGTCGAGCCGCGCCTTCGCCTCGGGCAGGCGCCCCGCGGCCGCCGCCAGGCGCCCGAGGTTGAAGTTGATGCGCGCGATGTCGATGGCGTCGCACTCTCTGCGCGCCAGCTCGAGCGCCTGCTGAAAGGTCGACTCGGCCTCGGCCGTGTGCCCGTTCGCGCCCATCGCGGCCGCGAGGTTCGTCAGCGCCCTCACCTCGCCCACCACCGCGAGCGCGCGCTGCGCCTGGGCGCGGGCGGTCTGGAAGAACTCCATCGCTTTCGACAGCTCGCCGACCTTCAGGTGAATGCGCCCGAGCTGGTTCAGCGCCTTCCACATCAGATCTTTGTCGATCAGCTTCTTGCCCGCGAGGCGCTTCAGCGCCTCGAGCAACAGGTGCGTCGCGCCCGCCTGATCGCCGAGCGTCTCTTTCGCCGACGCGAGGTCGATCTCCAGCGCCGCCGTCAGCTCTGCGCCCGCATCGGGCCCGTACAGCCGCTGCGCCTCGGCGATCGACTGCGCCGCTTCGGGCGCGCGCCCCAGGCGCAGCTCGAGCAGCCCGCGCTGGTGCAGCGCGAGCGCCCGCGCCTTCGGGTCGAGGTTCGCCGGCGCCTTCTTCAGCACGTCGTCGAGCAGCGCCCACGCGTCGCCGGTCGCGATGATGCCCTGCAGCGGAGCCGCCTTGCTCGCCAGCTGCAGCACCTGCTTCCACGCGTCGGCTGGCGAGCCCGACATGCGCGTCGCCTCGGCCTGCGTCAGCGTGATCGCCTTCTGGTACGCCTCGATCGCCGCGGGCAGCGCGCTCTTCGACGCCAGCCGCTCGGCCGAGAGCGAGAAGTAGGTCGCGGCCTTGCGCGTACGGCCGGCCGCGAGGCTGTGCCGCGCCATCGCCTCGGCCGGGTGGCTGTCGCCCGACGGCAGGCCGAGCTCGAGCGCGTCGGCGAGGCGCCCGTGCAGGTGCTTGCGATCGGTCTCGTTGACGCTCTTCGCGATCAGCTGGTGAACGAACTCCTGGCGGAACTGCAGGCAGCCCTGCGGCTGAACCACGTCGACGAGCAGCGACTTGTTGCGCGCCTCGGCGACGGCGGCGGCGACGTCGACCTGCGCGTCCTCGAGCGCCTGCGCCACGAGCTCGACCGGGAAGATGCGCCCGTGGATCGCGGCGCACCGCAGGAACGCGCGCGTGTTCGGGTTCAGCAGGTCGAACCGCGCCGACACCAGCTGCGCGATGCTGTCGGGAACCTCGAGCGGGCCGCTCGACCGCGAGAGCTGCCAGGCGCCGCCGCGCAGCTCGAGCGCGCCGGTCTCCATCAGCGTGCGCACGATCTCGCCGGCGATGAACGGGTTGCCCTCGGCGCGCTCCTCGATGATGCGCCCCAGCTCGTCGGGCACGCTGCTGCCGCCCAGCTGCTGCCGCACGACCGCGAGCAGGTCGGACGCCGGCATCGGCGTCAGCTCGATGCGCGGCACCCGCTTGAGCACGCGCTCGGCCTGACCGCCGCGCGCCATCGCGATGATCCCGAACGGAGTGCCCTGCGCGAGCCGCGTCACCTCGTCGAAGTACTGCAGCGACGACGCGTCGCCGAGGTGGGCGTCGTCGAGCACGATGCACAGGCCCTTCTGCGTGCGCGCCACCTGCAACAGCGCGTTCGTCAGCGCGCTCAACGCGAGGCGCCGCATCTCTTCGCGGTCGTAGCCGCGCTGCAGCGTGCCGGAGCCGAACAGGTGCTTGAGGCGCAAGATGTCTTGCGCGTTCACCTTCAGGTTCGACAGCTCGTCGAGCAGCGCGTCGGCCTCGGCGTCGTTCTGCGGCTGCCGGCCGCACACACCGAAGACGGTGTCGCGCAAGAGCTCCAGCTCGCCCGGTGCGAACATCTTCCGCGCGCGCGCGACGCTCGTGCGAATGCCCGCCGCCGCGCACAGGCGCGCGGCCTCTTCGAGCAGCGCCGACTTGCCCATGCCGGGCTCGCCGAGGAACACCATGCCGCCGGGCTTGCCGACCTTGAGCTGCTTGAGCAGCTGCTCGATCTTGCCGAGCTCCGCGCGGCGGCCCACGAAGACCTCGTGCTCCTTCTTGTCCTGCTGCCAGAGGCCCTCGACCTCGTAGATCGCGATGGGCTCGACCTTGCCCTTCACGTTGATGGGCGGCAGGTCGCGGTAGCGAACGGCGCGGTCGGTGAGGCGCTTCACCGAGGCGCTCACGAGGATCTTGCCCGGCGCCGCCGCGGCCTCCAGCCGCTGCGCCAGGTTCACGGTGTCGCCCATCACCGTGTAGTCCATGCGGCGCTGCCCGCCGACGCCGCCGGCGACGACGGCGCCCGAGTTGATGCCGATGCGCATCTTCAGGGGCGACGCGATCGTCTTGTTCACCTCGGTGAGGTACGCCTGCATCTCGAGCGCGCAGCGCACCGCCCGCTCGGGGTCGTCTTCGTGCGCGTTCGGAGCGCCGAACACGACCATGATCGCGTCGCCGATGAACTTGTCGACGCTGCCGTCGTAGCGCGCGACGGCTTCGACCATGCCGTCGAAGCACCGGTTCATGATCTCGCGCACTTTTTCCGGCGACTGCCGCTCGCTCATCGCCGTGAAGCCGCTGATGTCGCCGAAGATGATGGTCGCCTGCCGCCGCTCGGCGCCGAGCGCGCCCGCGAGCGCCGACGCGTGCGTGGCGAGCGCGGGCGGGAGCACCTGCTTGAGCGCCGCGTCGCCGTCGGAGGCCCCCGCGAGCGCCCCGCCGCACTGGCCGCAGAACTTCTGCGTGCCCGGGTTCTGCGCCTGGCAGCTCGGGCACGTGACGAGCTTGAGCGCCGCCTGCCGCCCGGTGGTGGTCGCGCGCGCGCCGGGCCTCAGCTGCTCGATGCGGCGCTTGAGCTCGAGCGCGCTGTCGATGCGCTGCTCCCGATCTTTGGCGAGCGAGGCGATGACGAGCTCGTCGAGCTCCTTCGGGAGCGGCAGCTTCGCGATCGCCGACGGAGCGGGCGGCTCGATGAGCAGGTGCGCGCGAATGAGCTCGCTCAGGGTCTCGCCGGTGAAGGGCTTCTTGCCGGTGATCAGCTCGAAGAAGATGGCGCCGGCGGCGTAGACGTCGCAGCGCGCGTCGAGCACCTCGCCGCTGATCTGCTCGGGCGCCATGTAGCCCGGCGTGCCGCACACGAGGCCGGTGCCGGTGAGGTTCTTGCCTCCCTGCTGCTCGTTGACGAGCTTCGCGATGCCGAAGTCGACGACCTTGGCGAGCTCGCTGCCGTCGCGCAGGGGCGCGATGAGCACGTTCTCGGGCTTCAGGTCGCGGTGCACGATGCCGGCGTGGTGGGCCTCCTGCAGCGCCGAGAGGATCTGCACCATGAGGCTCGACGCGCGCTCGAGGTCGACGGGCGCGTGCCGCTCGATGAAGCTGCGCAAGCTGCCGCCCTCGACGAGCTCCATCACGAGGTAGAGGTTCGGGCCCGAGCGGCCGAAGTCGATCACCTGCGCGATGTTCGGGTGCTTGAGGGCGCTCACGGCGCGGGCCTCGCGCTCGAAGCGGGCGACCGCGTTCTGATCGCCGAGCAGCTCGGGCTTGAGCGTCTTGATGCAGACGGCGCGGCCGAGGTTCGTCTGCTCGCCGACGTAGACCTGGCCCATCGCGCCGGCGGCGAGGGGCTTCAGCACGCGGTAGGCGCCGAGCGTCTGGTTCAGCAGCGGGTCCTTGTGGACCTCGGGCGCCGGGGCTCCGCAGTGGGGACAGAACTTGCCGCCCGACAGCAGCTCTTTCCCGCACTTCGTACAGGTCATCTGGCAGAAGTGTACATCAAGCGTCCCCTCTCCCCTCGTAGGGGAGAGGGACAGGGTGAGGGGCTCAGGCGCCCGTCAGCTCCCGGCTGATCGCCAGGACCTTCGCGGACACCGCGGCATCGAGCGCGGGCTTCTGAGAGATCTGCTTGCCCGGCTTCGGCCAGTACTCGCCGCTGGGCCACCCTTCGCTCGTCGACAGCTGAACGGGGTTGTGGGCGGCAGTGTGAGTCGAGACCCCGATGATCGGCGTCAGCACGCTGAACCCGAGGCGCATCGGCAGCGGCATCTCGCGCATGATCTCGGTCTTCGCGAGGCCGACGTTGGTGAGCGCGACGCGGATGTTGGGCTCCTCCTTCGCGAACGCGGCGCCGAAGTGGAAGATGGCGATCTGCGTCGCGGGCAGCGCCCTCATGCCCGGAAACGGCTGGCCGGGCTGGAAGAGCCCGAAGTCGACCTGCGTGTCGAGCGAGACGCTGGCGACGATGATGATCACCGCCGGCGACCTCGCGGCCTTGAGCCTCGGCGTCAGCAGGCGCGTGAGGTGGTACCGGCTCAGGTAGTTGACCGAGAACACCGGGTGGAGCCCGTCGGCGGTGCGCACGTCTTTGAGCGTCAGCATGCCGGCGGCGTGGACGAGGCCGTCGACGGGCCCATCGCCGAGCTTCTGCGCGGCCGCGCGCACGCCGTCGTGCGTCGAGAGATCCACCGAGTGCGCGGTCGCCTTCGAGGCGCCCAGGCTCTGCACGGCGGCCTCGCACTTCTTCGGGTCGCGCCCGAGCAGCACCACGTCGTGCCCCTTCGAGACCAGGCCGCGGCCTATCTCGAGCCCGATGCCGCTGTTGCCGCCGCTGATGATGTACCGGCCCATGTGCCTTCCAATTCGCTTTCCGTGAAGCGGGTGAACACCCGTGCTGTCGACCCTTTACGGCCGGGGACCGACAAATCAACATGAACGTCACGGTCCGCCGCGGTGACAACCTCTGGTCGATTGCGCAGAAGCACGGGGTCTCGCTGAAGGCGCTGATCGCGGCGAACCCGCAGATCGACAACCCGCGCCTCATCTTCGCCGGGCAGGTCGTGCGCGTGCCGCGCGACGGCTTCGAGGCGCCGAAGCCGACTCCGAAGCCGGCGGGGACTCCGACGAAGGCGACGACCGCGAAGGAGTACCAGGCGCACGCGGTCGCGCACCCGAAGACGATCTTCAAGACGCAGTTCAGAAGCCCGTACAACCCCACGGGGCCGCGGCGCAGCGCGAACTGTGGCCCGGCGAGCCTCGCGATGGCGATCAAGGCGTACGGGCTCGAGCCGCAGGGGCTGACGCCGGAGCAGAGCATCGATCGCGCGCGGCGGCTGATGACAGGCAACACCGACGACCGCGATCCGACGAACGATCGCGAGCGCTTGCGCGGAGCGCGCGCGGCCGGCCTCGAAGCGCGGCTGACGTCGAGCCGCAAGCACCTCGACGACGAGCTCGCGGCGGGCCACATGGTGATGGTCGTCGGCGACCCGGGCCGCGCGTACAAGAGCGAGTGGAAGAACTACTCGAACTACCAGGGGCTGCACTCGATCCTCGTGGTGGGGAAGACGCAGGACGGGCAGTACGTCGTCGCGGACCCGGTCTCGCACTCGGGGCCGCGGCTGATGACGCGCGAGCAGATGAGATCGTTCTGGGAAGACGGCGGCGGCAGCGGCGTCGCCGTCTGGCGCAACTAGAAGAGGCTCAGCTGCGGCGGGCCCTTCGGCTCTTCGTCGTCCTTCTTCGGGAGCTCCTGCTCCGGCCCCTCGACGATCCCCGCTGGGTCGAACAGCGCTCCCTCGAAGACGGCCGTGACCGGCCCGTGATCGCTCGTGCCGAACAGGCGCTCGACGCGGCAGCTCTTCGCGAGACCGGCGATCTCTTGCGACGCCAGCACGTAGTCGAGGCGCCAGCCGATGTTGCGCTCCTTGTGCTGCCGCCACGGAGCCCACCACGTGAACAGCTCGTCGTTCGCTGCGTTGTGCGCGCGCAGCAGATCTTTGAGGCCGGCGTCGAGCATGCGCTGAATCAGGTGCCGCTCGTCCGAGGTCTGGCCGATCTGATTCGGGTTCTGCAGCTTCGGGTGCACGTCGCGCTTCTCGAGCGCGACGTTGAGATCGCCGCACAGCACGAGGCGGCGGCCGCGCGCGTGCGACTCCTCGACGAAGCCCACCATCGCCTGAAGGAAGCGCATCTTGGCGGCGAGGTCCTTCCCGCCGTTCGGCACGTAGATCGACGCGATGTCGAGAGAGCCCAGCGCGCACGTCACGATGCGCGACTCGTGATCGAACGCGGGGTGCGCGAACACCGGCCGCTTCGGAGCGAAGCCCTTGCGCACGTGCAGCGCCACGCCCGAGTAGCCGCCCGAGCCCCCGTGCCAGTAGCAGTGGTACCCGTCGAGCCGGCACACCGTCTCGGGTACCTGCGCGAGCGAGGCCTTGATCTCCTGCAGGCACAGCACGTCGGGCTTCTCGCGCAGCACCCACTCGGTCACTTGACCTTCGCGGGCGCGCAGCCCGTTCACGTTCCAGGTCGTGATCTTCACGGCCCCGCTGCTCTAGCAAGCTACTTCGCGAGCGTCGCGAGCTTCTTGGCCTTCACGCCGGCCGCGGGCGCGCGCGTCGAGTAGTGCACGACGCCGTCCGAGTCCGTCCAGCTGTAGACGTCGGGACCCGGAGTCCGCGGAGCGAGCGGCTTCGGCGGCTCGACCGGCGCCGGCGGAGGAGGTGGTGGTGGCGGCGCCTGAGCCACCACCGGCGCGGGCTGCTCGATCACGATCACCTGCGGCGGAGGCGGAGCTACCGGCGCCGGCGCGGGGCGCTCGATGATCACCTCGCGCTCGATGATGACCTGCTGCGGAGGAGGCGGCGGCTGCGGCTGCTGCACCTGCTGGTAGTAGTAGATCGGGTACGCGATCGGCATGATCGGTACGCGGCCATAGCCATAGCCGTAGCCGAAGTTCGTGTAGTTCGTCGTCGGCACCAGCGGAATCGCGCGGCCCGGCGGGAAGTTGCCGACGTGACCCCACGCGGGCCCGAGGGTGACGCTGGCGCCGAACTGGCCGAAGGCGGTGCTGGCAATGAGGCCGGTCGCGACGAGTACCCAACGCATCGTGTCGGAACAGTACACCCGGGCTCGGCCCGGCCGCCACCCTACCGGCTCAGCAGCACCTTGAGCACGCCGGGAGCGGCCGCGCGCTCCATCGCCTCGACGCCCCGGTCGAGCGCCAGCACCTCGCTGACCAGGCCGTCGACGTCGATCTGGGGGAGCACCTCGAGCGCCGGAGCGAAGCGCCCGCACCGCGAGCCCACGATCTCGAGCTCGTCGACGACGACGCGCGCCGTGTCGAACGAGGCGAGCCCGTGGAACGTCGACTTCAGCACCAGCCGGCCCTGCGGCACGAGCAGCGCGGTCGCGAGCTCCAGCCCGGCGGGAGCCCCCGACGCTTCGACGACGACGTCGAACGAGCGATCGGCGGGCCGCGCCTCGAGGGTGCAGGTCTCGACGCCGCGGGCGCGCACCAGCTTCTCGCGGTGCTTGCCGATGAGCACGGGCTTCAGGCCCTTCGCGCGCAGGACCATGGCGCAGAGCAGCCCGAGCTTGCCGTCGCCGACGACGGCGACGCGGGTGCCCGGCTCCATGGGGCAGCGCTCGAGCACGCCGCACGCGGCCGCGAGCGGCTCGACGAAGACGGCCTGGCGGTCGGTGACGGAGGGCGGCACGCGCACGAGGTTGCGCGCCGGGAGCCTCAGCCAGTCGGCGTGGGCGCCGTCGCGCGCGACGATGCCGAGCACCGTGCGGGTGGGGCAGTGGCGCGGATCTCCGCGGAGGCAGCGGGGGCACGTGCCGCAGCCGGCGTTGATCTCGCCCACGACGCGGTCGCCTCGGGCGAGCGGGCCGCCGCCGGGGTCTTCGACGACGCCGACGAACTCGTGGCCGAGGGTGCCGCGGAAGCCGGCGTAGCCGCGCGCGAGCTCGAGGTCGGTGTTGCAGATGCCCGAGAGGGTGACGCGCACGAGGGCCTCGCCGGCGGCTTCCAGCCGCGGAACGTCTTCGAGGGTCGTTCGGCCGTCGGCCACGCGGAGCGCGCGCACCGGCCGCATGGTAGCTCGGACCTGGCTCTAGTTGATGAGCTGCTCGGCGAACGGGGTGCCTTCGAGCAGCTGCTCGAGCACGCCGGGCTGATTGAGCCGCATGTGTCCGAGCAGGCCCGCGAGGGTCGCGGGGTGCTCGAGCGCCTGCTCCTCGTGCAGGCCGGGGAAGTTGACGTCCTGCTGGCGCGCCTTCTTCTGCAGCGTCGCGACCAGCTCGGCGCGCTGCTCGGGGCCGAGGGCCTCGAGCTTCTCTCTCACCTGCGTGACGAACCGGTCCTGCTCCTCTTCCATGGCCTGCTCGCCGCCGGCCTCATCGAGAAGGTCGTTCATGCTGTGCTCCTTGCTTCTAGAGCTGTAACGGCCGGGCGATGATGAATGCCTCATGAACGTCGAGACGTGGTGGCGGCGAATGCGCCCCCTTCTGCTACCCGCGGAGCCATGCGCGGCGATGACGCCGGAGGAGTGCGAGCGGCAGGTCCGCGCACTGTTCGCGCCGCACTTCCCCGACGTCGAGCGTCGGGTCGTCTTCCCGGAGCGGTACAAGCGGCTGCTCGAGCTCATCGGCGACAGGCGTTGGGAGAGCGCCGGCATGGCGGGCTTCGAGCTTCGACCCGCCGCGGAGCTCACGGATCATCTCGACTTCCACTTTGCGGGACAGCGGGACGACTCGGAGGCCTTCCGCCGCGCGGGCGCGTGGGTCGACTTCGCCGGTCACGGGAGCAAGACGTGGCACTTCCTCTGCGTGGACCCGACCATGCCGGCATACGGCAGGGTGTGGGAGGGCGAGGACGCGAACCCGTTCATGAGCGGCGGCGGGGACGGCGTCGCGTTCGAAGATTGGCTCCTCGAGTGGGGCAACCGCTCCTGGTGGCGGCATCCGTGGACCTGGTGGCTGGCGGCGGTGACCGGTGGGCAGGCCGCTTCGATCGAGGAAGCGCGGGCCGCTGGACGTGCGGCTGGAGTGCTCGGGCTCATCCTCGAGGCGCTCGACAGTTCCACCACGCCACCGCTTCACGAACGAAAGCAGAGGCAGCCGCGCAGCGGCGTGGTCGTCTACGACAGCGCCGAGGTGACGGCGCTGTTCGTGGAGGCCGCGATGCTCGAGGGCGACGCGCGACGGTACGCGACGGGCGTCGAAGCCGGGGGCGGTCGCGTGGTCGCCGTGCTGGAACACGAGCGTTAGCGGCGAGCCGATCGACCCAGGCGCTGGCGTCAGACCGCGAGCAGGCGCATCAGCGAGCCGACCGCGGCGTCGTCGCGCACCGGAGCCCCGAGGCACGTGAGGCAGAGCTCGACGTCGTTCACCTCGAAGCGGCTGACGTGCAGCGTCTTGCCCTCGAACTTCGCGGTGCGGCGGATGGAGCCGAGCGCGCCCATCATCTCGAGATCGACGGCCCCGGAGCCTGCGATCAGCAGACCGTCGCCGGTCGTCAGCGCGACCGCCGAGAGGCTCCGCTTGAGGCGCAGGGCGTCGAAGAAGTGCTTCAGGGCGTCTTGCAGTCTCTGCGATCGGCGAACGCGTCGTTCCATGCGCTACGAGCTTGAAGCAGATCGGCGCCGCGGCAAGAAAACGCTACTGTGCCGTGCCCATGCACCTGCGCCTCCCGTTGGTCATCGCCTGCCTTTCCACCTCCGCCGTCGCGCAGCCCAAGCCGAAAGACCCGGGGCTCACGTGCTCCAAAGGGCAGCTCTTCGCCGGCAACCCGCTCTCGTCGTCGGGCGCCGATCGGCCGGCGGACGGCACGAAGCTGCTCGAGGGCACGCCCTTCCCGTACCGGACGATCGCGTTCAGCAAGGGCCAGCTGATCACCCACATGGGTCAGGAGATCTGGCGCGCGAGCCTGTCGGACCTGAAGCTCCACAAGGTCGCCGGCACCGAGGGCAGCATGCAGCTCGTCTCGGGGCCCTGCGCGAAGGCGCGCTTCGCCAACCTCGCGCACATGGTCGTGGCGTCGGACGGCTCGCTGTTCCTGAGCGATCAGGGCGCGAACGCGATCTTGAAGGTGACCGACCCGCTCGGCGAGGGCTGCACGGTGGTGCGATGGGCGGGGGCCCCGAAGGACATCGTCGAGGGTATCTCGCCGTCACGGCGGCCGAACGCCGGCAACGTGGACGGCCCCGGCGACAAGGCGAAGCTCGGCACTCCGCAACGGCTCGCGATCGACCCGAAGGACAACGTGTACTTCACCGAGGAAGACAACAACACGATCCGCAAGGTGGCGAACGACGACGCGCACACGGTCTCCACGCTCGTCTCGAAGGTGACCGAGAACAGCGGCACGTGGCTGTCGCCGACGTTCATGGGCGGCAAGGTGTACGTCTACGGCAGCGACGGCAGCGAGGTGTTCGTGAGCGCCTACGGAGCCGACGGCAAGAAGACCAGCGTGCTCAAGGGGCGCGCCGACGTCTTCGGCTACGACGCGAGCACGTCGCGGTCGCTCGGCGGCATCGTCAACGACGGCACGTCGCTGTTCGTCGTCTTCCGGCAGCGCATCTTTCGCGTGAGCCCCGAGGGGACCGTGACGCCGATCGCGGGCGACGAGGATGAGAAGCTCGATCTTCCCGCCGACTACGACCCGAAGGTGTCGCGACCCGCCGGCAAGGTGCAGCTGCCGATGCGCAGCATGACCAGCACCGCCGGCCTGAACGCCTTCCTCGCGATCGATTCGGACAACGACCTGTACGTTTCTGCTCGGCTCACCGACCCGTACGTCGTGAAGTTCGAGTGCGGCCGGTAGGAAACGAATCAGACCGCGAGCAGCCGCATCAGAGATCCGACGGCGGCGTCGTCGCGCACTGGAGCCCCGAGGCAGGTGAGGCACAGCTCGACGTCGTTGACCTCGAAGCGGCTCACGTGAAGCGTCTTCCCTTCGAACTTCGCGGTCCGGCGAATCGAACCGAGGGCGCCCATCATCTCGAGGTCGACGGTGCCGGACCCGGCGATGAGCAGGCCGTCACCGGTCGTGAGCGCGACCGCCGCGAGGTTCCGCTTGATGCGCAGGGCGTCGAAGAAGTGCCTCAGCGCCTCTTGGATCTTGTTCGAACGGGTCGTGCGTCGTTCCATATACGTCGCAGCATGAAGCACGCCGGCGCGCCGGCAAGAAAACGTGTCGGGGCGCCTCCTGAAGATCTCCACGAAGAAGTGCATGATGCCCGGAGTGAGAGCTCTCGCACTGGTGCTGGTCGTCGCCGCGTGCTCGTCGCCGACGCAGATGGCGACCGACGCGGGTGCCGACGCTGGGAGGGACGATGCGGGAACCGACGCTGGCACTGACGCCGGGACGGACACCGGCGCTGACGCCGGGACCGGCATTGACGCCGGAAGCCCTGATTCGGGGATCGACGCTGGCACTGACGCGGGCTTCGTCTGCTACAGGCCGGGGCCCAATCCGGCCGGATGTCCCGACTCGGCGTCGAGTTGCTTGATCCTCGACGGCAAGCCCTGCAGCCCCGCTGGATTGCTCTGCCGATACGGAATGCCCGACTGCGTCACGGGCGCCGATCTGTACTGCAGCGTCGTGGACCCGGACGCGGGCACGACGATGTGGATCTGCGGGCTCTAAGAAGAAGGCCCGGTTCTCGACGTGTTTCGAAGAGAACCGGGCCTGAAAAACTGGTCGGGGCGACTGGATTCGAACCAGCGACCACTTGCACCCCAAGCAAGTGCGCTACCAGGCTGCGCTACGCCCCGATGTCCTGCGGGTAACTCCAACAAACGACTACGACGACGGCGGCCTTATGCCCGCCTGACCGGGTGAAGGCAAGGAGCTTGCTCTCACGCCGCGGCGCATGAAAGCCCTGCTCGCCGCGCTGCCCGCCGCCCTCATCGCGTGTTCCCACGTCCGCGCCGAGCGCGGCCTCGAGGTCATGGCCTACAACGTCCTCTTCAAGGGCGCCGACGACGCGCGCTCCCTGCAGGCGATCGCCGAAGAGAGCCCCGACCTCCTCTGCATCACCGAGCTCACCGCGAAGTTCGCCGCCCGCTTCGACGAGCGCTTCCCCCGCGACTACCCCTTCCGAAAGCTCGTCCCCAAGCCCGGCGCCACCGGCGTCGGCATCTACTCCCGCTTCCCCATCACCGCCGTCGAGAACTTCCCGCTGCCGCCGTTCAAGCGCGCCACGCTCCACGCCACCATCGACTGGAAGGGCCAGAGCCTCGACGCCGTCTGCGTCCACCTCACTCCGCCCAAGGTCGACGGCTACACGCTCAAGAGCTGGAACGACGCCCCGCGTCGCATCGAGGGCGCTCACCTCGTGAAGCGCCTCGGTAGGAGCTCCCGCCCCACCCTCGTGCTCGGAGACTTCAACGAGAGCTTCGATGGCCCCGCGCTCACTGCGCTGGCCGAGATTGGATTTCAGCCCGCTTGCACGACGTGCTGGGGCACGTTCCCGGGGCCCGCACTTCCTGCCGCGCCTGCGATCTTCAGGATCGATCACATCACCGGCCGCGGCGTCGAGTTCGCGCACGCTCGCACGGTGAGATCGGGCGGCTCAGATCACTACCCGGTCATGGCGGAGCTGGTGGGACGCTGAAGCCCCTCACCCGGTCCCTCTCCCCTACGAGGGGAGAGGGGACTCATTACTACTCGTCGTCGTCCTCATCGGCGTCCGGAGCGTCGTCGTCGTCCTCCGCCGACGGCCCGTCGCCTTCCGGCACCCGCCCCTCGTTCAGCGCCGCCTTCAACACCTGGCTCGGCCTGAACGTCAGCACCCGCCGCGCCGAGATCTCGATCTCCTTGCCGGTCTGCGGGTTCCGACCCACGCGCGCCTTCTTGAAGCGCACCAGGAAGTTCCCGAATCCCGAGATCTTGACCTTGTCCCCCCGCTCGAGCGTCTCCTTGAGCTGATCGAAGACGAGCTCGACGATCTCCGCCGACTCCTTCTTCGAGAACCCCACCCGCTCGTAGACACTCTCGATGATGTCCGCTTTCGTCATGGCCTCGACAGGATACGGGCAACCCAGCGTATCTGCAAAAGATTTACTGGACTGAATAGTAGAACGCCTGCGGGTGGTGGAACACGAGCGCCGACACCGACGCCTCCGGCTCCATCATGCAGCCGTCCGTCAGCTGCACCCCGATGTCCGCCGGGTTCAGCGCCTGGAACAGCTTCTCCTGATCCTCCAGCCGCGGGCACGCCGGGTACCCGAACGAGTACCGCTTCCCCGAATACTCCGCGCGGAAGCGCTCCAGCATCGTCATGTCCGGCCGGTCGGGCGTCCCCCACATCGAGCGAATCTGCGTGTGCAGCAGCTCCGCGTACGCCTCCGCCGTCTCGAGCGCCAGCGCCTGCACCCCGTGCATCTTGATGAAGTCGCCCGCCGCCTTGTGCTGGTCCGCGAGCTGACGAATCCCCTCGCCCGCCGTCACCACGAACAGGCAGATGTTGTCGGAGTCCGGGTGCACGAAGTCCGACAGGCACACCTGCTGCTCCTTCTCCTGCCGCGGCAGCTCGAACTTGATGCCCGGCTCGACCAGCTCGATCGTGTTCCCGTAGCCCTTCGCCTTGAAGAACCGGAACACCGCGCGCGGCTTCATCAGCCCGCCGCGCAGCTCCGCCTTGATCGCGTCGATCTTCTCCTTGAGCTCCAGCCCCTTCCGCCCGTCCTCGGTCTCCTTCAGCTTCGACTCCTCCGGAGTCCCCAAGAGCCGCGCCACGCTGCCCTTCACGCCGAAGTGCCGCCCGTACAGCATCACCGGGTTGATGAACCGCCAGATCTGATCCACCGGCGTGTTCGTGATCACGTGCCGGTCGTAGTCGGGCGCCGCCGGCACCTTCGCCAGCACGTCGATCTTCGGCGACCGCACCGGCGCAGCGCCCGCCGGCCTCGGCGCCGACGGCCTCGCCGCCTTCGCCTCCGCCTTCAGCTTCTCGCGCCGCTCCGCCAGGTCGCTCTTCAGCCGCTTGAACGCCTCGGGGTCGACGATCTGCTTCGCGAGCTCGAGCCCGCTCATCGCGTCGTTCGCGTACGCGACCGTGCCCGCGTATTTCGGCGCGATCTGCTTGTCGACGAAGTTGCGCGACAGCGCCGCTCCGCCCACCAGCACCGGAGTCGTCACTCCCGCCGTCGTCAGATCTTCCGCCGTCGTCACCATCTGGTGCGCGCTCTTCACCAGCAGGCCCGACAGCCCGATGATGTCCGGCTGGTGCTCCTTCACCGCGGCCACCAGCTGCTCCGGAGGCACCTTGATGCCCAGGTTCACCACGTTGAACCCGTTGTTCGCGAGGATGATCTCGACCAGGTTCTTGCCGATGTCGTGAACGTCGCCCTTCACCGTCGCGAGGATCATCTTCCCCCGCGCCGCGGAGGCCGACTTGTCCATCTTCGGCTCCAGGTACGCGACCGCCGCCTTCATCGCCTCGGCGCTCTGCAGCACCTCCGCCACGATCAGCTCGTTGTTCCCGAAGAGCCGCCCGACCTCGTCCATGCCCTTCATCAGCGGCCCGTTGATGATGTCGAGCGGGCTCGTGCCCTCTTTCAGCTTCGCGTCGAGATCGGGGATCAGCCCGTCGCGCGTGCCCTCGATGATGTACCGCGCCAGCCGCTCGTCGAGCGTCAGGTTCGACGACACCACCTTCGCCGCCGGCTTCTTCTCGCGGAAGTGCGCCGCGAACGGCGTGATCGGATCCGCGCCGCGGTTGTACAGCAGGTCCTCGCACAGCTTCTTCTCGTGGTCGGGGATCTGCGGGTACCGCTCCAGCTTCTCCGAGTTCACCAGCGCCAGATCGAGCCCCGCCTGCACGCAGTGGTACAGGAACACCGAGTTCAGCACCTCGCGGCCCGCCGTCGGCAGGCCGAACGACACGTTCGAGATGCCCAAGACCGTCTTGCACTGCGGGAAGCGACCTTTGATCGCCCGCACGCCCTCGATCGTCTCGACCGCGCTGCCGGTGTACTGCTTGTCGCCCGACGCGCAGGGGAAGACGAGCGGGTCGAAGTAGATGTCTTCGGCCTTCACGCCGAAGTCCTTCGTGAGGATCTCGAACGACCGCTCCGCGACCGCCAGCTTGCGGTCGCGCGGCACCGCCATGCCCGTCTCGTCGATGCAGCCCACCACGAGCGCCGCGCCGAACTCGCGCGCGAGCGGCACCACCTTCTCGAAGCGCTCGAGCCCGTCTTCGAGGTTCACCGAGTTGATGATCGCCTTGCCCTGGCAGTACGTGAGCGCCGACGCGATCACCTTCTCGTCGGTCGAGTCGATCATGATCGGCACGCGGACCTTCTTCACGACCACGTCGAGGAACCGGTTCATGTCCTCGAGCTCTTCGCGGTCGGGGTTCGCGAGGCAGACGTCGATGATCTGCGCGGCCCGCTTCACCTGGGCGCGCGCGATCTCGCCGGCGTCCTCGAGCTGGCCGGCGATGATCAGCTCCTTGAACTTCTTCGAGCCGATCACGTTCGTGCGCTCGCCCACGATGATCGGCCGCACGTCCTCGATCTCCACGCAGTCGACGCCGGAGAGGCGCGACTTCACGATCGGGCTCGCGACGCGGGGCTTCAGCCCCCGCACCGCTGCGGCGATCGCCTCGATGTGGCCGGGGTGCGTGCCGCAGCACCCTCCGACCACGTTCAGCCAGCCGGCCTCGGCGAACCGGCGCAGCGCGCGCGCCAGCATCTCGGGCGTCTCGAGGAACTTGCCGTTCTCGTCCGGCAGGCCCGCGTTCGGCACGCAGCTCACCGGAAACGGCGTCAGCGACGCCAGCGTGCGCAGGTGATCGGTCATGAACTCCGGGCCGGTCGCGCAGTTGAGGCCGAGGTACAACAGGTCGAGGTGCTCGAGCGAGACGCTCAGCGCGTCGATCGTCTGCCCCGCGAGCATCGTGCCCATCGGCTCGATCGTCACCGAGACCGCGATGGGGACCTCCTCCTTCGCGCGCACGAACGCCTGCTTGATGCCCTTGATGGCCGCCTTGATCGTGCGCGTGTCGTTCGACGTCTCGACGAGCAGGTAGTCGACGCCGCCCTGGATGAGGCCGTACGCCTGCGTTTCGAAGTTCGAGATCAGCTCGTCGAACGTGATGCCGCCGACCACGCTGATCGCCTTCGTGGTCGGGCCCATCGAGCCCGCGACCCACTTGCCGTGCTTGTCGGCCGCCGCGCGCGCGAGCTGCGCCGCCGCGAAGTTGATCTCGTACGCACGATCGCCGAGCGAGAACTCGTTCAGCGACACCGGTGCGCCGTTGAACGTGTTCGTCTCCGTCACGTCGGCTCCGGCGCCGAAGTACTTCTCGTGAATCGACTGAATGACGTCGGGCCGCGTGATGGCCAGGTAGTCGACGCAGCCCTCGTACTTCGCGCCGCCGAAGTCGGCCGCCTTGAGGTTGTGCGCGAAGATCTGGGTGCCCATCGCGCCGTCGAGCACGACGATGCGCTCCTTCATCGTGGCCTTCAGCGCTGCGATTCGGGCGGCACGGGCCGAGTTGTTGACGTGGGGCAATGCGGTCATTTCTTCGCTCCGGTGAGCAGGAAGACGCGGAACGGCGACGCGCCCTCCCGTGCGTACGGCGTGAACTCGATGTCCTTGAAGCCTGCTGCTCTGAGCTGCTCCTGCAGCACCTGCGGCTGAAAGCCGAGGTGCACGTGGCCGAGCCGCTCCGACACCCACTGCTCCTCGTGCGGCATCAGCTCGAGCACCACGATGCGGCCGCCCGGCTTGAGCAGCCGCGCGGCCTCGTGCAGCACTCCTTCAGGCTCGGTCACGTGGTGCAGGCTCTGCGAGATGACGACGAGGTCTTTCTTCGCGGCCGGCAGCGGCAGCTTGTGCAGGTCGGCCTCGAGGAAGGTCAGGTTCGTCAGCCCCGCCTTCTCGGCCCGCGCCTTCGCCTGCTCCAGCGAGCTCGCGCTGCGGTCGATCGCCACGACGCGCTTCGCCCACCGGCCCAGCTCGACCGACAGCACTCCGGTGCCGCAGCCGAAGTCGGCCACGTCGAGCGGAGGCAGCAGCGTCGACAGCGCCGTCGCCCACAGCATCCACGACTGGCCCGGCTCGAGCAGCTTCTCGTTGAGCGCCTGGCGGTCTTCGCGCCGGCGCAAGAGGTCGGTCAGCCGCGCCCGGTCGCCGTGCGGATCTTCGGCCTCCTTCGTCAGGCGGATGAGCGGCCAGCGCGGGTCCGACGGCGGCAGCGCGATGGAGTAATACGTGTAGCCCGCCTGCCGGTCTTCCTTGATGAGGTCGAGGCCGCGCAGCTTGGACAGGTGGTGCGACACCGACGACTGCGCCACACCGACGAGCGAGACCAGCTCCGAGACGTTCAAGGGGGCCTCGCCGACCAGCCGCAAGATGCGCAGCCGGGTCGGGTCGCCCAGGGCCTTGAAGCTCTCGGAAAGGGCCTCCATATCTGCGCATCGACATATATCGATGCGGCTCCGATGTCACCTGGGGTTTCCAGGTGGTACGCCGGTGCACAGGGGCCCGGGAGCGATACCGGGCCCTTGGCGCTGGTCCGCGCCTTTCAAGGTGCCGGCGCATGTCACGACTCTCGGTCTTCACCGCCCCCGCCAGGATCCACCAGAAGCGCCTCGACGCCCTGCGCACGCAGCTCGACACCGCCACCGCCGACGGCCGGCTGACGAAGGCCGAGCGCACGGCGCTGCGCGACACGATCGACACCACCGCGAAGAAGGCGCGCGGGCTCGTCGCGTACCAGCACGCCGGCGTGCAGAAGGTGCTGAGCGACACGAAGGCGGCGCTGCGCGAGGGCACGCTGCTCGTGAACAGCGACCGCTTCGAGACCCGGCTCGATCGCTCAGGCGACAAGCTCGTCGAGCAGGCGAAGCTCGCGGCGCAGCACGACCGGCTCGACAAGCCGGGGTGGAAGCGGCGCTTCCCCGGCGTCGCGACCCGCGACTTCACGTTCAAGGGCCTCAAGGTGAACGCGGTGGCGATCGATCTCGCTGACCCGCGCGTGCGGCTGCAGACGAACTCGGAAGGGACCCGCGGGCGCGCGGTCGACACGCAGGCGAAGGCGCACGGGGCCGAGATCGCCATCAACGGCGACTTCTTCTCGTTCGGCTCGTTCAAGCCGTCGGGCCTCGCCGAGACGAAGGGCCAGCGGTGGAGCGGCACCTCCACCGGCTTCGAGCCTTCGATCGCCTTCACCGGGCGCCACGCCGAGCTCCTCGATCACGGCCACCACGGCGAGCCGGGCTGGGCCGACAACGTGGTGTCGGCGCGGCCGCAGATGCTCAAAGACGGCCGCGTGAACCCGAACCCGCCGGGCGGCATGAACGAGCGCACCGCGCGCACGGGCATCGGCCTCTCGAAGAGCGGGCGCGTGCTCTACCTGGTGGCGGTGGAGGGCCGCTCCGGCGTGAAGGGCCTGACCGGCACCGAGCTCGGCCAGCTGCTCAAGCGCCTCGGCGCCGACGACGGCATGGCGATGGACGGCGGAGGCAGCGCGCAGATGTACCAGCGCGGCCGCGGGCTCGTGAAGCCGTCGACCGACCCGGGCGGCCGGCGCGGCGTGGCCAACGTTCTGATGGTCCAGTCGAAACGGTGATCGTCAGCCGGCGGGCAGCGGTGACGCGCCAGCGTCACAGCGGGCGTCAGACCCGGAACTGGCCGACGGCTGACCAGGAATGCGCTACTTTGGCGCGCGGATGCTCGCCGCCATCGCCCTGTTCCTGTTGAGCGCCGACGCCGGCGTCGAGGCGGCGGCCCCGAAGGCGCTGTTCGTGCTCGCCACGAGCCAGGAGGCGGTCGACAAGTGGGCCGCGGCGAAGCCGGCCGAGCGCGCGGCGGTGAAGGGCATCGTCGACAAGGTGAAGATCAACGAGCGCGTGTGGGCGGCGATCGTGCTCGACGGGTACACGCTGCCGCGGTCGCGCAAGGTCGAGCTGAACGCCGACCTCATCATCGTCGACTCGACCGGGCGCACGGTGGTCGAGAAGGTCTCGGCGGCGACGGCGCGCACGTTCGACCCGAAGACGCAGACCGCGGTGGTGCTGAAGCCGGTCGGCGGCCTCATCTACGGAGTCACGGACCCCGAGGGCCTGTACACGGCACGGGTCACGATCTGGGATCAGATTCGCGGCGAGGCGGCGAAGAGCGAGACGCAGTTCACGGTCACGCGGTGAGCGCCGTTCGGCTCCGCCGGCGGGCGAGGTCGTCACGCCGGATGGGGCGCGAAGTGGAGCTGCTCCGTGGCCTGTACCGCCGTCGCCGATGCGGCTTTCCGCAGAGCGGCGAACGAGGAAGCGGCGAGGGGTTACCCGGTCTTCGCCCAGCGCCCGGCGTGGACAGTTGTACAGCCTTCAGCGGCGCCACCGCCGTCACGCGGACAACAACCGTTGTCCGTCGAATGAAGTGTCCCCGGTTGAAGGCTGCACCACCGTCCGCAAATGAGGGGTCGGGCCCTCGCCTGCCCGGCGAGCACCGGCCGGCGTCGCCTGCCGGCCGTAGCAGGGCCGGTGGCAGATGACGGGCACGCTCAAAGATCGCCTCACCGGCAGGCGCTACGGCCTGGTGCTCTCTGCCGGCTACTTCGGCTTCTTCGGCCACGCGGGCTTCGTCGAAGCGCTGCTCGAGGCCGGCCTGCGCCCGGCAGCCTGGGCCGGCACCTCCGCGGGCGGCATGGTCGCGGCGCTGCACGCCTCGGGCATGCGGCCGCCGCGCATCGCCGGGCTGCTCACCACGCTCGAGCGAAAGCACTTCTGGGATCCCGACCCGCTCGGCGCCGCCGTCGACGCGCTGAAGGGCGGCACCCGCGCCACCGGGCTGCTCAAGGGCGACCTCTTCCGCAAGCTGCTCACCGACAACCTGCCGGTGCAGAGCCTCGAGCAGTGCCTCGAGCCGGTGCTGCTCGTCGCGGCGAGCCTGAGCACGCAGCAGGCGCACGTCATGCGCGAAGGAGATCTCGCGAGCGCGATCCACGCGACGTGCGCGTACCCCGGCATGTTCCAGGCGGTGCGGCGCGACGGCCTGCTCCTCTGGGACGGAGGCATCATCGACAAGGCCCCCGCCCTGCTGCTCGCCGACGCGCCGGGCCCGAAGCTCGACGCCCTGCTCGTGCACTTCCTGCCGAGCCGCGACGGCCTCGCCGAGCCGGCGGGAGCGCTCGCGTACCTGAAGGGCATGATGTCCGGCATGGCGACGCTGCGGAAGGATCACTTCCGCCTGCAGCTCGAGGTCCTGAAGAGCCGCGGCGTCGAGGTGCACGTCGTCACCTCGCACCTGCCGGCGGTCTCGCCGCGCGAGCTGCACCGCGGCGCCGAGGCGCTCGAGGCCGGCCGCCGCTCGGCACGGCAGGCGCTGAGCGCGCCGCCCGCGCCGTGGGCTCCGTCCGACTGACGCCGTCAGCGCGCGTAGCGCCGGTGATCGACCATCAGGCACCGATCCATCACCACGTCGATGCCCGCGGCCACCAGCCTCTTCGCGGCCTCGTCGTTGCGGATGCCGAGCTGCATCCACACCGCCTTCGGCTTCTTCGCGATCAGATCGTCGACGTGCGCGGTGACGTCGTTGGGCCTCCTGAACACGTCGACGAGATCGATCTCCCCCGGCACGTCGACCAGCCTCCGGTACACCTTCTCGCCGAGAATCTCGGTCAGCTCGGGGAAGTACACCGGCACCGGCACCACCTGCACACCGGCGCGCTTGAGGTAGTCGGGCACGTAGAACGCCGCCTGCCCCGCCTGCGACTCCGGCTTGATGCCCAGCACCGCGACTCGCTTCGAGCTCCTCACCACTTCGGCGATGCCGTCTTCGTCGTCGATCACCCGGGCCATGGGGTCCAAGGTAACGCCTGGGCTACAGTCGCGCGCCATGATCGCACTGTTGACCACCCTCGCGCTGGCCGCTGCCCCTGCCGCGGCTCCGAAGAGCGTCTACGACCTCGACGGCCAGAGGTTCCTCGCCGCCGCCCGCAAGGATCTCGAGACCCTCAAGATGTTCACCGAAGGCCTCGAGCGCCAGACGAAGCTCGCGATGAACAACAAGGCGCTGTTCGGCATCGCAGCGAAGACGACCTACACCGCCGAGCAGAAGGCGCTGCTCCTCAGCACCTGGGGCGCCCTGTTCTCGTACTTCAGCTCGATCGAGGCCATTCGCCAGCGCTACTGGGACTTCGTCAAGCTCGCCCCGACCGACTCGCGCCACGCGTGGGGCTTCCTGCTCACGCACACCGCGCTCACCGCCGAGCTCGCGCCCGGCCTGCTCTTCGCCGACCTGACGCAGGGCAACGCGCAGCTCGAGACGCTCTTCGACGAGCCCAGCTCCGAGTTCGGAGTGCCCGCCGGCTCGTACGCCGAGTTCAAGGCCAAGGCGATTCACGTCTCCACCAGCACGCAGCTGATGACGGGCGAGACGTGGACTCCGGCGGCCCGCAAGGCGCTCGACGCACAGAAGGCGACCGCTGAGAAGAACGTCAGCTGGGCGTTCGACGAGATCGCGCGCGACACCAAGGTCGCGAAGGACAAGCTCGGCAAGCGCGGCGTCCAGATCTTCTTCAAGAACGCGCTCGACATCGTGAAGGACAGCGCGTCGCAGTCGTTCTTCCCCGCGCAGAAGACGTTCGCCGCGTGGGCCGGCGACACCCGCGTCGCGCGCGTCGGCCAGCCGCTGCTCACGCTCGATCAGTGCAACGCGCTCGCTCCGAGGCTGCAGCCCGGCGACATCGCCGTCTCGCGCCAGAACTGGTTCCTCTCGAACATCGCGCTGCCGGGCTTCTGGCCGCACGCGATGCTGTACGTCGGGACGGCGAAAGATCTCGCCGCCGCGTTCGACGCCGACGAAGACGTGAAGAAGTGGGCCGCCGCGCAGCCCGAGAAGGCCGAGTCGTTCACGAAGCTCCTCGAGAGGCGCTACCCCGAGAAGTGGAAGGCGTACAACGGCAAGGACTTTCAGGGCCACGGCCCCATTCGCGTCGTCGAGTCGATCAGCGAGGGCGTCAGCTTCACCGCCTTCGAGCACGCCTTCGGAGTCGACTACCTCGGCGTCATGCGCCCCCGCATCTCGAAGCTCGAGAAGGCGCGCGCGGTCGAGCACGCGTTCAAGTACCAGGGCCGGCCCTACGACTTCGACTTCGACTTCTTCTCGGACGCCTCGCTCGTCTGCACCGAGCTCGTCTACAAGTCGTACGCGCCCGCCGCCGATCAGAAGGGCATCACGATGAGCCTCGTCGACGTGGCCGGCCGCCGCACCCTGCCCGCCAACGAGATCGTGAAGATGTTCGATCAGCAGTACGGCACGCCGCAGCAGCAGCTCGACTTCGTTCTCTTCATGGACGGCAAAGAGAAAGAAGGGGTCTGCAAAGAGGCCACGGCCGACGACTTCCGCAAGTCGTGGCAGCGCGTGAAGTGGGACATCGCGCAGAAGTAGCTCAGGGCGGCGGCAGGCCCGCGAGCACGCGCGCCTTCACGCGCAGCCCCGCGTGCAGGCGGTCGGTGTAGCGCGTGCAGATCTCCGCCCAGGTCGGGCAGTCGGCGTTCTGATTCCACATCGCCGGAGCCGCCGTGCCGAACGCGTCGAGCGGCCCGAGGTTGCGGTAGCCCGGCCCGTTCAGCTTGTAGACCATGTTCGACTCGAGCAGCAGCACGCGATCGGTGGCGCGATCGTGATCGACGATGATGAACGTGTGCCCGCCGCCGTCGGCGCGCCAGCCCTGCACGACCGACCACGGCTGCGGCGGCGTCTCGGGCGTCGCCGCGGGCAGCGCGATGCCGGCCTCGACCACCGCGGTCACCGGCCCGAACAGGTCGGGCGTGTTCACCATCATCAGCTGGTGCCGCGCGAAGCTCCACGTGAAGCCCTGCGCCCCGTCGAACGCCTTCGCCACCAGCGCCTCGACGAACGTGCAGCAGTTGTTCTGCTTCTTCTCTTTCTTGAGGGTGACGCCCGGGATGTCCCACGGGTACTGGCCGTCGGCGCCCGAGTACGTGAAGCCCGCGAACGACGCGAACAGGTCGACGAGCCTCTTCTCGTCGATGGCCGCCGGGTCGTTCGCGAAGTCGTGCCGGGGCTCCGCGGGGGGAGCGTCTCTCACGTCTGCGTAGGTGACGCCGTTCGACTGCGCGCAGATCCACGTGTCGGAGCCGTCGAACTTCGCGATGCCCAGCAGCGCGAAGTCGTTGCCCGCGGCGTCCTTCGTCTCGTCGAGCACCCAGTAGGTGCCCCGCTTCACGCGGCCTTCGACGCCCGACTTCGTGTCCGCCTTCGCGTAGCCGTTCAGCTCCAGCCGCAACGACGCAATGCGCTTGTTCGCCATGGTCCCCCTCCAAGGATTGAGAAGGCCGGACTTAAGTCGAAAGCCCGAAAAACCTCAATCGCCTCAGAACTGCGGAGCGAAGCGGCCGGCCCCTTCGGAGCAGTACACCGTCACGAGCCCGCTCGCGTCGCGCAGCGCCATGCCGGGCTCGAAGCGGAACATCATGATGCCCTCGTCGGAGTTCGCCTTGAGCTCCTCCATCTTGTCGTAGCCCCGGCCGTCGGGCAGGCGAATCTTGCAGTTGTGCCAGTCGAAGTTGTCGAGGTTGTAGATGATGAACCGCCGCGCATCGACGAGGCCGCCCGAGATCTGCACGCGCGCGTGCAGCGCCCGCTGCGGAGCCTGCTGCGGCTGCGGCGGGTTCACCGCGGTCGAAGGCGGCGGCGGCGAGCCTCCGCCCGCCCCCGGCGGCCCCGGCGGCACCGGCGCCACGCCCGACGGCAGCGGGTTCACGCCGACCGGCAGCTTCGCCGCCGGCATCGGCTTCGCGAGCCTCGGGCCCTTGAACGCCGTCGCCGCCATGTCGAGGTTCACGCGCGCGAGCCCGTCCCACACCTCCATCACCACGCCCGTGCCGACCGTCTTGCTGTCGGTCGCGTTCACGATCTCGAGCGTCACGCCCTTCTGCAGACCCTGCGCAGCCCCCATGCGGACATAGGTCTCCCCGCGATCCACGAAGACTTCAGGGGCCTGAGCGAGGGCGATCGCCAGTAGGGCAAGGGTCATGAAGGAGGGGCCGCGGCCGCCGCCTTGTCGATGAACGCATGAATGTCAGCGACGGTGCGCATCTGCCGCGCGTCATTTTCGGGGATGCGTACGTTCAAGGACTTCTCCAGCGCCACGATCAGGTCGACGCCGTCGAGGCTATCGAGCCCCAGATCCTCGCGCAACCTCGCCCCTGGCACGATCTTTTCCCTCTCGAGCTCGAATTCGGAGACCAGCGTCTCCGTCACGACCTTTCGAGCTTTCTCCGCCAGAGTCCCTTCAGCCATTCGCCGTCTCCGCTACCAGTTGGGGAAACAACCTGTCAATTCCCTTTGAAAAAGCCCCGTGCTAGTCCACTCCACCCGAACGATGCGACGCGCGGTGATCACCGGGATGGGTGCAGTCTCGAGCCTGGGAATCACGCTCGACTCCATCTCGAACGCACTGAAGACAGGTGCCAGCGGCGTCGAGATCGATCCCGAGCGCAAAGCCCGCGGATTTCGGTCGACCCTGACCGGCGTGATCAAGGGCTTCGACCCCGCCAAGCACTTCGATCGCAAGCACCGCAAGACGATGGGCCAGGCCGCGCTGTACGGGTGCACCGCCGCGCTCGACGCGGTCGCAGACGCCGGCCTTCAACGCGACGCGCTGTCGCGCTCCGACGTCGGCGTGATCTTCGGCAACGACTCGACCTGCGACGCTGCAGACGAGCTGTTCGGTCAGCTCCGGTCAACCGGCCGCACCAGCGCGCTCGGCACGGGGCACATCATCCGCGTGATGAACTCGACCGTGACGATGAACCTGTCGAACCTGCTCGGCGTGAAGGGCGCCGCGTGGACGCTGTCGGCCGCGTGCGCGAGCGGGCTCCACGCGCTCGGCCAGGCCGGCATGCTCATCGCGCAGGGCATGCAAGAGGTCGTCATCTGCGGCGGCGCTCAAGAGACCGGCTGGCAGGGCATGGCCGCGTTCGACGCGCTCGGCGCGCTGTCGGTGCGCGAGAGCGACCCGAAGACCGCGTCTCGCCCGTTCGACAAGACGCGCGACGGCCTCGTGCCGAGCGGAGGCGGCGCCGCGCTCGTCGTCGAGTCGATCGAGCACGCCCGCGCCCGCGGCGCGCGCATCTACGCCGAGATCCTCGGCTATGGCTTCTCGTGCGACGGCGGCCACCTCACGAACCCCGACGGCGACGGCGCGAAGCGCGCCATGCAGTCGGCCCTGAAGATGGCGCACGTGCACCCGAAGGAGCTCGACTACGTCAACGCGCACGCGACCTCGACACCGATCGGCGACGCCGTCGAGGCCGAGGCGATCGCGGCGGTGCTCGGAGGGCACGACGCTCCGGTGTCTTCGACGAAGGCGCTCACCGGCCACGAGTGCTGGGCGGCCGGCGCGAGCGAGCTCGTCTACAGCCTGTTGATGATGCGCGACGGCTTCATCGCCGGGAACCACACGCTCACCGAGCCCGACGAGCGCTGCGCCGGCATCTACCTGCCGATCGGCTCCCTCGACAAGCGGCCGCGCACGATCTTGAAGAACTCGTTCGGCTTCGGCGGCACGAACGGGTCGATCGTCCTCCGCGCGGTGACCTGAGCCATGGAGCTGCCGCTCCCTGACGCCGTCCTGCCGCATCGGCCTCCGTTTCTCTTCGTCGATCGCATCGTCGAGATGACCCCGACGCGTGTCGTCGGCGTGCGCACGTTCCGCCCCGACGAAGACTTCTTCCGCGGCCACTTCCCCAACCAGCCGATCGTGCCCGGCGTGATCCTCATCGAGGGGCTCGCGCAGACGATGGCGTACTACGCGCTCCAGCACCGCAAGGCCTCGCGCGTGTTCCTCGTCGGCATCGACCGCGCGCGCTTCCGCGGGTTCGTCGAGCCCGGCGTCGAGGTCACGTACACCGTCGACGTCGGCGAGGAGCGCTTCGGCACGCTCGAGGGCAAGGGCCGCGTCACCGCGGGCCAGCGCCGGCTCGCCGACGCCGACGTGCGCGGCTACGCCGGCGAGCCCGGGGGGATCATCGGTTGAAGACCGCGAGGGCGCAGCGACCGCGAGGGTGGCCGTCGAACAGCAGTACCGTTCGCGGCCTGACTCGCAGCGGAGCCCGAGCTTGAAAGGCGAGGTGTTCAGGCCCGACCCTCGGCTCCCCGAGGGTCAGTTCGACGTGCTCGTGATCGGCTCGGGCATGGGCGGCCTCTCTGCCGCGCTGCTGCTGCTCCGCGAGGGCTTCAAGGTCTGCGTCGTCGAGCAGCACTACCGGCCCGGCGGCTGCCTCCACCGCTTCTTCAGAAAGCGCGTGCCCTTCGACACCGGCTTCCACTACCTCGGCGGCCTCGACGAGGGCGGCACGCTCAACCAGTACTTCAAGTTCCTCGGCGTGCGGGACCGCCTGTCGATTCACCACCTCGACGAAGACGGCTTCGACGTCCTGCGCTTCCCCGGCTACGAGTTCCGCATCCCCGCCGGCTGGGCCCCCTTCGTGCAGCGCCTCGAAGAGGAGTTCCCCACCGAGAAGGCCGCCATTCACAAGTTCGCGGTCGCCTGCCAGGAGGTGTGCCGCGAGAGCTTCGCGTACTCGTTCACCCGGCCGAAGGAAGACGAGCTGGGCAAGTACGGCAACGTCACGCTGGGCGCCTTCTTGCGGTCGGTCGAGGCCTCCGAGCGCCTGCGCGCGGTGCTCTGCGGCCAGTCGTTTCTCTACGGCGTGCCGCCCGAGCGAACGCCGCTCGAGCTCCACGCGCACGTCGTCGACTCGATGCTGCAGGGCCCCTGCGGCATCGACGGCGGCGGCGAGGCGCTCGCGCAGGTGATGGTGAAGGCGATCAAGGAGCACGGCGGCGTCGTCCGCACGCGCACCCCCGTCACGCACCTCGAGCTGTCCGACGGCAAGATCACGGCGGCCCACGTCCCGAAGGGCGAGCCGATTCGCGCGCGCATGTTCATCTCGAACGCCCACCCGCACCACACGCTCGACCTGTTGCCGCCCGGCGCGTTCAAGCCCGCGTACGTCAACCGCGTGCGCGACATGAAGAACGGCATCGCGTGCGTCGCCGGCTACTTCCTCTCGTCGTCGGAGCAGAGCCCGCGGCGCAACTACAACATGTACATCAACCCCTCGTTCGACATCGATCGCACGTACCAGGCGAACCGGTTCGGCGAGGGCCAGACCGACGAGAAGGCCGTGTTCGTCACGTTCCCGTCGGACCGCGAGAAGACGTGGCCGTTTCCGCGCATGGTGCTGAGCTTGGGGATCATGCCGTGGTCCGAGGTCGCGCCGTTCGAGAGCAGCCGCACCGGCGCGCGCAGCGACGCGTACCGGGCGCTCAAAGAGAAGCACGGCGCGGCGCTCCAGCGCTCGATCGAGGAGTACCTGCCCGATCACGCCGGCCACCTGAAGGTCGCCGAGATCTCGACGCCGCTCACGAACCGCGACTACACGCGCACCGCCGAAGGCGCGATGTACGGCCTCGAGCACAGCGTCGATCGCTGGGGCAAGTACGCGCTCGGCACCCGCACCAAGATCCCCAACCTGCTGCTCACCGGCCACAGCGTGCTGATGCCCGGCGTCGTCGGCGTCACCATCGGCGCGTTCATCACCTGCAGCTATCTGCTGGGGTTCGAGGCCATCTTCGATAGGGTGGCCCGCGCATGAAACGCCGCGTCGTCATCACCGGCTGGGGAGCGCTCAGCCCGATCGGCAACGACGAAGCCGCCATCGTCGAGTCGCTGCGCACCGGGCGCTCGGGCATCCGCGCGATGCCCGCGTGGGACGCGTGGGCGAACCTGCACACGAAGGTCGGCGGCGTCGTCGACGGCTTCGACGAGAAGTCCATTCCGCGCGAGTTCCGCCGCTCGATGAGCCGCATGGCGTGCCTCGCCGCCGAGGCCTCGCGCCGCGCGCTCGAGTCGTCGAAGCTGCCCGCCGAAGCGCTCGCGTCGGGCCGCGTGGGCCTCTCGATCGGCCAGACCGTCGCCGCTCCCTCGCCGACGCAGGTCTACTTCGACACGCTGCGCGCGGAAGGCGTGCGCGCGCTGAAGTCGACGACGTTTCTGCAGATGATGGGGCACTCGGCGGCCGCGAACGTCGCGCTGATGCTCGGCTGCAAGGGCCGCGTCTGGGCTCCGAACGCGGCGTGCGCGTCGTCGTCGCAGGCGATCGGCCAGGGCTTCGAGACGATCGCGGCGGGCCACCAGGACGTGATGCTCTGCGGCGGCAGCGAAGAGCTGCACGTCACCACCGCGATCACGTTCGACATCGTGCAGGGCACCTCGCGCGCGTTCAACGACTCGCCCACGAAGACGCCGCGGCCGTTCGACGAGGCGCGCGACGGCCTCGTGGTCGCGGAAGGCGCCGGCGTCGTCGTGCTCGAGGAGCTCGAGCACGCGAGGCGCCGCGGCGCGGCCGTGCTGGGCGAGGTGCTCGGCTTCGCGACCACGTGCGACGGCGAGCACATGTCGCAGCCGTCGAAGGCCGGCATGGCGAAGACGATGGCGCTGGCGCTCGAGAGCGCGGGCCTTCGCGCCGGCGACATCGGCTACGTGAACGCGCACGCGACGGCGACGCCGGCCGGCGACGGCGTCGAGGCGGCCGCCACGCTCGAGGTGCTGGGCGGCAGCGTGCCGGTGAGCTCGACGAAGGGCCACACCGGCCACACGCTCGCGGCGTGCGGCTCGCTCGAGGCGATCTTCTGTCTGCTGATGATGCAGCGCGGGTTCCTGGCGCCGACGCTGAACCTGGTCGAGGTCGCCGGCGACTGCCGCGGGCCGAACCTGCTGCGCGAGCCCGCCGAGCGGCGCGTGACGCGCGTGATGTCGAACAACTTCGCGTTCGGCGGGGTGAATACGTCGCTGGTGCTGTCAGCGCCCGCGTAGCTTCATCGAGATCAGCGCGCGCAGGCCCGGCGACACCCGCGTCAGCGTGATGCCCGCCCTGCCCCACATCGAGGCCATCGGGTTGCCCGGGTGGAACCAGGCGACGCGGCCCTTGAACGTCAGCTCCTTCTCGCCGAGCAGCACGTAGCCCTCGATCTCCTTGCCGGGCGAGAACGACGCGAACGGCACCTCGAGGCAGAAGCCGTTGTTCGACAGGTCGGCGGTCAGCGCCGCGCTGGTGCGCTGAATCGAGACCGGCAACCGCACCGACATCCGCTGCTCGCGACGCTTTCGCATGGCGAGAAAGGTCTCACGAAACCGATCGGGCGCAAGTTCCTGACTCCCCCACCCGGATTACGGCAGCGTCGCGGACTTCAGGTACCCGTCGCCCTCGGTGCAGCGCACGTAGCCGAAGCCCTCCTGCTGCTTCGCGTCGGGGTGCCCGCCGCGCACCTTGAACGCGCTGCCCGAGATCCACTGCGTGGCCCCCGACTTCACGACCACCGAGGCGCCGAGCTTCAGCGCGCGGTTGTCGGGCAGCCGCACCTCGCAGTGCGACCAGTCGAAGTCGGTGGCGTTCTTGAGCGCGACGTCGGCGGTCGCGTCGCCGGCGCGCTGCTGCAGGCTCCCGACGAGCGTCGCGTGATCGCCCTTCACGTAGGGGCCCCGCTTCGTCTCTTCGTCGGGCGTCACGAACAGGCCGTCGGGCAGCGCCTCGGGCTCCTCGAAGAGGAGGCGCGCCTCGCCCTGCTTCGTCTCGACCACCGTGGCGACTCCGTAGAAGTCGCGCTCCTTCGAGCCGCCCTTCGGAGGGCCCACCACGCGCAGCGCGGTGCCCACCGCGACGTCGGCGCCCGAGAACGAGGCGTACAGCTGCGCGTCCCTGCGCGTCAGCGCGAACGTCGCGCCCGTCACCGGCACCGCGTTGAACGGCCTCATCGGCTCGCGCTTCGCGGCCTCGGGAGCCGCCGGCGCCGGCGCCGGTGCGTCGGCCGCGGCGGGCGGCGGAGCGGGCAGCTCGGCCACCCCGCTCGCGTCGGGCGCGGCCACCGCGTCGGCCTTCGCGGCGGCCACCACGGCGGGCGCCGGGGCAGGTCTGAAGAGCTCTTTCCGGTCGACGAGCACCTTCGTCACCACCGCGGCCACCGCGAACGTGGTGAGGCCCGCGGCGATCCACCACGGCCACATCGCCTGCTTCGGCGGCTCGATCGGAATCGACTCGCGAGACTTCACCCTCACCGGGCCGCTCGCCTGCGTGATCGGCTCCGCCGGCGCGGCATCGGTGACGGCCATCAGCTCCGACTCGGGCTCCGGCGCCGGCGCCCCCCGTGCCTCGACGGTCTGAATCGGCATCGCGATGCGCTGCATCGGCTCGATGAACGTCTTCGCCTCGAGCCCCGCCTTCGGCTCGATCAGCGTCTTCTGCTCGAGCGGGTTCAGCGCCCGCCCATACGGCACGGTGCCGCCCGGTACCCCCGGTGAAGGAAGTGGCCGCGGCGTCGCGGTCATGCCCGAGATCGTGACGGGCTCCAGCTCGTGCTCGCCCTCGTCCGCCGGCAGCCGCTGCTCTTCCACGGTCTGGCGGCGGCCGGCCGCCGGCACGGGCTCGGTGATCCGCTCCGGGGGCACGAACGCCGGCGTCACGTCGGTCGACCGGCTCTCGAGCGGCGAGACCTGTGCCGGCGCCGGCACGTGCGCGTCCGACAGGTCGGTCACCGTCTTCCCCACGGTCATCGCGCGCAGCGACGCCGTCGGGTCGCTCTTGTTCGAAGGGGACCTCGACGACTCGAGGCCCTGCCCGATGAAGCTCTTCGAGGGCACGAACTTGCCCTCCGAGCGCTCCTTCTCGAGCCGATCGCCGAACAGCTGGCGCACGTACAGCCCCAGCGCCTCGGCGCTGCCGTCGGGCCGATCGCCGAGCCACTGCTCGAGCGCGTCGGCGAGCTCGCTCGCGCGCTGGTAGCGGGCGTTCAGGTCTTTCGTGAGCGCCTTCATCAGAATCGGGTCGAGCTGCGCGGGCACGCCGGGGAACACGCGCGACGGCGGGTCGACCTTGCACTCGCTGACGGCCTTGAGCGTCTGCAGATCGGTAGCGCGGCGGAACAGGCGCGTCGCGGTCAGGGTCTCGTACAGCACGATGCCGAGCGCGAAGACGTCGGTGCGGTGATCGATCTCGCGGCCGAGCGCCTGCTCCGGGCTCATGTACGCGTGCTTGCCCTTGATGACGCCCGACGCGGTCACCGTCGCCTTGTCGACCGCCTTCGCGATGCCGAAGTCGACGACCTTCACGTGGCCGTCGAACCCCACCAGGATGTTCTGCGGGCTGACGTCGCGGTGGACGATGCGCAGCGGCTTGCCGGTCTGATCGGTGCGGCGGTGCGCGTAGTCGAGGCCGCGGCACGCCTGGGCGACGACGCGGCACACCAGCGCGGGCGGCATGCGCCGGCCCTGCTCGATGCCGCGCTTGCTGATGCGGCGCAGGTCCTCGCCGTGGATGTACTCCATCGCGATGAAGTAGCTGTCGCCCTCGGCGCCCAGGTCGAGGATCTCGATCACGTTCGGGTGATGCAGCCGCGCCGCGATGCGCGCCTCGTCGAGGAACATGGTGACGAACGCGGTGTCCTCCGCGAGGTGCGGGAGGATGCGCTTCAGCACCACCGTGCGCTCCTGGCCTTTGGGCTTTACGCGCCGGGCGAGGAACAGCTGGGCCATGCCACCCACGGCGAGCTTCTCGACCAGCTGGTAGCTGCCGTAGATCTCGAGAGGCGGCACGTCACTTGGCCTTGAAGCTTACGTAGCCCGCTCCCTCTTTGCAGCGCACGAGGGCCCAGGTCCCCTTGTCGAGCTCTTTCTGAACCGCCGGGTCGACCGCCTTCGGGTCCGTGAAGCGCCCGAGGTCGACCTTGTCCGAGTCTTGCGCCGAGATCTCGGCGTTCGTGTCGTACCGGAAGTACTTCTTCGTCGGCAGCCAGATCTCGCAGCCGTGCCACGCGAAGTCGGTGCGGTTGAAGACGTAGACCTTCGACCCGCTCACCGTGATGCCGCCGTTCAGGATCTTCTGCCGCACGTCGTTCGCGGGCTCCTTCACCTGCTCCGGCTGCTTCACCGGGTGCTCCTGCTTCACAGGGTGCTCCTGCTTCGGAGGATCAGCCTTCGCGACCTCGACCTTCTCGGGCTCTGTCTTCTCGGAACCCGCCTGCTTCGCCGGCTCCGCCTTGGCCGGCTGCTCCGGCTTCTCGGAGCCCGCCTGCTTCGCCGCCTCGGCCCTCGCGGCCTCCTGCTGCTGCGCCTTCTTCTCGAGCCGCGCGGCGCGCTTCGGGCCGATCTCTTTCACCGCGAACGCCTTCGGCGGCACCTTGGTCTCTTCGTCGATGACCAGGCGCGCGAGCGACTTCTCGACCTCGACCACCAGCGCGACGCCGTAGATCTCGCGCTGCGTCTTCTCGACCTCGGGCCCGAGGATCTTCACCTCGTCGCCCTTCTCGAGCTTCTGCTTGCCCTGAACGACCACGTAGTACTCGTCGCGGTCCTTCATGATCTTCCAGATCTGCTGGCCCTTCGGCGGGTCGTAGCGCTCGAGCTTCGCCGGCGGCGCCTCGACCTTCTCGGGCTGCTTCGCCGGCTGCTGCACCTCGGGCTCGGGGTCTTTCTTCTCGGGCTCCAGGTCCTGCTTCGGCTCCGGGTCGACCTTCGCCACCTGCAGGGGGTCGTCTTTCTTCGGAGGCGGGTCGACGACCAGCGGCTGCTCGGCCGTGCCGTGGCCCAGCAGCTTCGGCCCGAGCTCCTGCCACGCGAAGAAGCCGCCGCCGCCCAGCGCGGCCAGCAGCACGAGCGAGAGCACCACCATCGGCGCCTTGCTCTTCGGCACCTGGTACTCGCCCGAGAGCTGCGGCTGAGAGAGGCCCGGCTGCACCGCGATGTTGCTCGGCGGCCGCTGCTGCGCGTTGCCCCCGACCTGCTGCCCGGGCACGAACGCCGGGTTGCTCGGCGACGTCTGATCGGTGCCGGTGTCCGCGAACACCGTCGACATCGCGCGCTGCGCCGGAGTCATCGGCGGCGGCTGGTTCGGGTTCGAGCCCGGCGGAAGCGGCGTGCGCACCTGCGTCGGCTGAATCACGCCCGCCGCGACGCTCGAGGCCGGCGCGCGCAGGAAGGTGCCCTCGATCGGCACCGGCGACTTGTTCACGCTGATGTTGCTGTTGCCCTTCTTGCGCATCGACGACAGCCGCGACTGCAGCTGGCGCTCGGCGGCGAACTCTTCGGGGCACATCGCGCGCACGTAGTTGCCGACGTCTTCGGAGCCGACCGACAGCCCCTCGCGCACCAGCGCCTCGTTGATCGCGCGCGCGAAGTCGTCGGCGCGCGAGTAGCGCAGCGCCGGGTCGGGGTTCAGCGCGCGCAAGACGAGCTTCTCGACGGCCTCGCTCACCTCGGGGCGCAGATCGCGCAGCGGCTGCATCTTCGGGTTCGCCATCTGCGCGACCATCTCGCCGACGGTGCCGCCGTTGATCATCGGCCGGCCGGCGAGCAGCTCCCAGATGACGATGCCGGCCGAGTAGATGTCGCTGCGGTGATCGACCTTGTCGGCGCGCGCCTGCTCGGGGCTCATGTACCCGAGCTTGCCGAGCACGGTGGAGGGCAGCGTGTGCTTGCTGCGCGCCGAGCTCTTCGCGAGGCCGAAGTCGATGACCTTGACCTCGCCCTCGTAGCTGACCATCACGTTCTGCGGCGAGACGTCGCGGTGGACGATGCCGAGCGCGGCGCCGTCGGCGGCGACCTTGCGGTGCGCGTAGCCGAGCGCCTCGCACATCTGCTGGCCGATGAGCAGCGCGACCGGCACGGGCACCGCCGAGTCCATCGCGCGGGCGCGATCTTCGACGCGGGCGAGGTCGACGCCCGGCACGTACTCGATCGCCATGTAGAGCGTCTGCTCGACGTCGCCCATGTCGTAAACCTGGGCGATGTTCGAGTGGTTGAGCTGGACCAGGACCTTCGCCTCGTGGTGGAAGCGGTCGACGAACTGAGGGTCCGTCATCATCTGCGGCAGAATCGTCTTGACGATGCACAGCTTCTCGAAGCCCGCGGCGCCGGTGAGGCGCGCGAGGTGCACCTCGCCCATGCCGCCCTGGCCGAGCAGGTACAACAGCTCGTACCGGCCCAGGAAGCGGGTGGCCGGGTGGGCGGGGCTGGCTGCGGTCATGCCGGCTCATACTACTCGCAGCGCGAGCAGATTCACGTGATCTGGTCGGTGCTTTTGTGGCTGTGGGTCTCAGTGTGGGGAACCGTCGTGGCGCTGGCGACGTTGATCCTCTTCATCCCCTTCAACCCGCTCTTCGACCCGAAGCGGCGCGTCATCCTCTACATGAGCGGGCTGTGGGGCTGGGGCGTGCTGCTCTACGTGCGCCGCTTCCTGCCGGTCGATGCCTACGGCCTCGAGAAGCTGGAGACCGGCGGGCCGTACGTGCTGTGCCCGAACCACGCGTCGGTCGCCGACACCATCACGTTCCTCGGGGTGCTCCCGAGCTTCGCGTTCGTGGTGAGGAAAGACGTGTTCTTCATGCCGGTGATCGGCCTGCAGCTGTGGCTCTCGGGCTACGTGCGCGCGATCGAGTCCGACGGAGGCCAGAGCGTGCTCGAGGGCTGCAGGCGGTGGCTGTCGCGCGGCGTCAGCGTGCTCATGTTCCCTGAAGGCACGCGCACGAGCGACGGCAAGGTGCACCGCTTCCGCCAGGGGCCGTTCTTGATCGCGAAGCAGGCCGGCGTGCCGGTCGTGCCGATCGCGATCAGCGGCACGCGCGAGATCCTCCCGAAGGGCAGAAGCTCGTACGTGCTGACGCGCCCGGGCCAGCGCGTGATCGTGAAGGTGCTGGAGCCGTTCATGGTCGGCGACGACACGAAGGCCGCCGCTCAGCGCGCCCGGGCCGCGGTGCAGCAGGCGTTCGAAGAGAGCGCGCGCGTCGACCCCGGATCCGCGGCGCAGCGCGGCGGCTTGAGCTAAGAAGCGCGCGGCCCATGCGAGTCGTCATCTCTTCAGCCGGAGCCGTCACCGCCCACGGCGCCGGTGTGCCCGCCCTCGAGGCCGCGCTGCGCGACGCGAAGACCGCCGTGCGCCCGCTGACGCGCTTCGACGCCACCGGCCTGTGCAGCTCGGTGGCCGCCGAGTCGCCGGTTCAGACCGGCCCCGACCGCGTGTGGGGCCTGCTCGAGCTCGCGGCCGACGAAGCGCTGGCCGGGCTGCCGTCCTCGCCGTCTCCGCGGCGCGGCGTGATGCTCGGCACCACGAAGGGCGAGCTTCAAGACGTGCTCGAAGGGCGCACCGACGACCCGTTCGCCGCGCTGTGCGCGCGCTTCGCGCGGAAGGTCGGGGCGCTGGGGCCGGTGCGAACGCTCGGCGCCGCGTGTGCCTCGAGCAGCGCGGCGCTCGGTGAAGGCTTCGACGCGCTGCACGCCGGCCAGTGCGACGAGGTCGTCGTCGCCGGCGTCGAGGCGCTGCACAAGTTCGTCTACGCGGGGTTCCACGCGCTGAAGGCGCTGGCGCCCGAGGCCGCGCGGCCGTTCGACGCCGAGCGCCGCGGGCTCTCGATGGGCGAGGCCGCGGTGGTCATGCTGCTCGAGAGCGAAGACCGCGCGCGCGCCAACGGCCGCAAGGTGCTCGCGTACTTCGACGGCCACGGCCTCGCGATGGACGCGCACGATCAGACGGCCCCTCACCCCAAGGGCGCCGGGCTCGCGAACGCCTGCCGGCAGGCGCTGACGCGCGCGGGCTGGGAGCCGAAGGCGCTCGGGCGCTACCACGCGCACGGCACGGCGACTCCGCACAACGACCGCATGGAGTCGGCCGCGTGCGAGTCGCTGTTCGGCCCGCGCGGCGTGCCCTTGACGTCGGCGAAGGGCAGCGTCGGGCACACGCTCGGCGCGGCCGGCGCGCTCGACGCGCTCAGCTGCGCGCTGGCCTTGCGGCGCCGCGAGCTGTGGGCGGTGACGGGGCTGAAGACGCTCGACCCGGCGCTCACCGTCGCCGCCGTTCAGGAGCGCCGCGCGTACGAGCCGCCGACCGCGCTCGTCGCGACCGCGGGCTTCGGCGGAGTGAACACCGCGCTCGCGATCAGCGCAGGTGACGCGCCGTGATCACCGCGTGGGCGAGCTGGGCTTCGAAAGGAATTACGGTGAACGCCGGGCCGCAAGGCGAAGCGCGCGGCCCGTTGGGCGCCTGGCCCGACGCTCCGCCGCTCAGCAAGATCCACCCGCGCGCGCGGCGCCCGCACCCGACCGCGAAGCAGCTCGTGCAGCTCGCCTCGGCGCTGCTCGGCGAGCGGCGCATCGAGGGCCTGGGGCTCATCCTCGGCACGGCGGCCGGCTGCGCCCTGCCCGACCGCGAGTTCCAGAGAGAGCTCGACAGCAAGGGGCTCCCGCTCGGCGGCCCCTCGCTGTTCGTCTACACGCTGCCGACCGCCGAGGCCGGCGAGCTGTCGATCGCCCTGGGCGCCACGGGCCCCCTGCTCACCGTCAACGCCGGCGCCGCGAGCGGGCTCACCGCCGTCGCGCGCGGCCTCGAGTGGGTCGCGGCGGGCCGCTGCCCCGCGGTGCTCGCGTGCAGCGCCGAGCAGGGCGTCGCCGACGAGCACCTCGCGCTCTTTCTCGTCGAGAAGGTGGCCAGGCGGGGCATCACGGGGCGCAGCGGCTTCGGCGAGCTCCCGGCGGGCGGGAGCGCCGGCGGGCCGCTCGAGCTGTGCGCCGCGCTCGCCGCGAAGGCTCCGGCGCGCGTCGTCTCGCGCGATCCGCTCGGCTACTGGGCCGCGTTCGAGCTCGAGGGCGCGCGATGAAGGCCGCGGTCGCCGCGCTGGCGCTGCTCGCCTCCGAGGCCGCGGCGCAGGGCCCCGGCTCCGAGCCGCTGCTCGTGGTGCTCGTGGGGCCGCCGATCCTGGCGTCGGCCGCGTTCGACTTCGGCGTGCTCGCCCAGCTGTTCAGAGATGGGACGGCGCCCACGGGCCGGTCGATCACCACCATGGTGCTCGGCACGGTGACGGCGGTGATCTCGGCCATCTGTGTCGGGCTGGGCGTGACCCACCGCGACAGCCTCGCAGTGTGGACCGTGACCAGCTCGGCCGCTCTCGCCGTCGGCCTGGGGACGGTCGCGGTCGGCGTCTGGGGCGCCGCGCACCCGCCGGAGCCGCCGTTGGAGCCCACCGAGCTCCCCGCTCGACCGAAGGAGCCGGACCCGCAGCTATGAAACGCATCGCCATCACCGGCCTCGGAGCCGTCTCGTCGCTCGGCCGCGGCCTCGCGGCCCACACCGACGCGCTGAAGCACGGCCGCACCGGCCTCGAGCCGCTCACGCTCTTCACCGCCGAGGGCATCGGGGCGCGCCCCGTCGGCCAGGTCGCCGCCGAGCACCTCTGGCCTTCGACGCGCGCCTCGCGCAGCCAGCGCCTCGCGCTCACCGCCGCCGCCGACGCGGTGAGCGGGCTTTCTCTGCGCGGGCCGGGCGTGATGGTCGTCGGCAGCACGACCGGCGGCATCGACGGCACCGAGGCGCACTACCTGAAGCACCGCGGGAAAGAGGGCGTGGAGGACCGCGAGCTGTTGCGCAACCACCCGCTCGGCACGATCGCCGACCGCGTCGCGATGGAGCTGAAGCTCGACGGCGAGCGCCACACGTTCGCGACGGCGTGCAGCTCGAGCGCGAACGCGATCGGGTACGCGGCGATGCGCGTGGGGGCCGGCGCTCCCTGGGCGATCGCGGGCGGCGTCGATGCGCTGTGCCGCATCACGTACAGCGGGTTCTATTCGCTGAAGCTCGTGAGTGAAGAGCGGTGCCGCCCGTTCGACGCCAAGCGCAACGGGCTGTCGCTCGGCGAGGCCGCGGCGTTCCTCGTGCTCGAGAGCGAAGAAGCGGCGAAGGCGCGCGGCGCGCGCGTGTGGGCTTACGTGACCGGCTGGGGCTGCTCGGCCGATGCGCACCACATGACGGCGCCGCACCCCGAAGGTGCGGGGGCGATTCGCGCGATGAAGCTGGCGCTGGAGGACGCGGGCCGGAGCCCACGAGAGGTCTCGTACGTGAACGCGCACGGCACGGCGACTCCGGCGAACGACAAGATGGAGGCGCTGGCGCTGAACGCGGTGTTCGGCGCCGACATGCCGCCGGTGTCGAGCACGAAGGGCGCGACGGGCCACACGCTCGGAGCGGCCGGCGCGATCGAGGCGGTGTTCTCGGTGATCGCGATGAACGAGTCGTTCACGCCGCGCACGGTGGGCCTCACAGATCCCGACCCCGCGGCGACGGTGCGCCACGCCTCCGACGGCAAGGTCGACGTGAAGTGCGTGATGTCGAGCTCGTTCGGGTTCGGCGGCAACAACACGGCGATCGTGCTGGAGCGTGCGTCGTGACGATCTACGTGCAAAGCGCAACGTACCTGGCGCCCGCCCCCGGAGCCGCCAAGCTCGAGAAGATCGGCGACGAGGCCGACATGAAGACGAAGCGGCTGCCCAGGGTCGATCGGCTGGCGATCGCGGCGGCGAAGGCGGCGCTCGGCTCGACGCCGACCGACGGCCTGGCGCTGCTCGTCGGCACGGGGCTGGGCGGGCTGCAGGCGACGGTCGACTTCCTCGAGGGCATGGCGGCGCGCGGGCCGCAGTTCGGCAGCCCGACGGCGTTTCACGAGTCGGTGCACCACGCTCCGGCGGGGCAGATCTCGATCCTCCTGGGCATCACGGGCCTGTCGCTGACGTGCTCGGCGCGCGAGCTGTCGGGCGAGACGGCGCTGAAGGCGGCCGCCGATCTCATCGAGAGCGGCCGCGCGAAGCGGGCGCTGGTGGTCTGCGCCGAAGAGGTGGTGCCGGCGCTGGCGGCCGCGTACCGGGCGTTCGGCTCGTCGCTCGAGCCGGTCGAGGGAGCCGCGGCGTTGCTGCTGGGCACCGAGCCGGCGGCCGTGAAGCTGTCGCGCGTTGAGATCTCGGCGCGGCCTACGGGCACGCTCCGCTACACCGCGATGCCGGCGGACACGGAGCAGGGGCTCATCACGGTGGCGCGGGCGGCGCAGCGCGTGCTCGAGGGGTCGACGTTCGAGCGCATCGTCACGTTCGCGCAGGGCGGCGGAGAGGCGACGATCGAGCTCGAGCGGGGCGCCGATGGTCGTGCTGGCTGAGGGTCTCGCGCTCGGCGCAGCAGCGATGTCGGGAGTGCTCTCGCTGGGAGTCTTCCACCCGCGAGTCCCGCTGTTCGGCCCGGTCACCTGGCACGGAAGGCGCGGCACGAAGCGCGTCGCGCTCTCGTTCGACGACGGGCCGCACCCGCGGTTCACGCCACAAATCGCAGAGGCCCTCGCGAGCGCGGGCGCGAAGGCGACGTTCTTCTGCGTGGGCCGGTTCGTGGAAGAGCACCCTGAAGTAGCCCGCGCGCTGCTCGCGGCAGGCCACGAGCTGGCGAACCACACGTTCACGCACGGAGTAGGTGCGGACCTGTTCTTCCAGTCGCGGCTGCAGAAGGACATCGAGCGATGCGTGCGGACGCTCGAGACGCTCGGCGCGCCGTCGAAGCTCTACCGGCCCGCCGTAGGCATCCGGAACCCGGTGGTGCACGGGGCGGCGCGGGCGCTGAACCTCGAGGTCGTGACCTGGGCGGACGCGGCGCGCGACGGGGCCTTCCCGTTCACCGAGCGGCGGGCGCGCGAGCTGGCGGCGCGGGCGCAGGGCGGCGACATCCTGGCGCTGCACGACGGGGCGCTGCACGGAGGCCAGGTGTTCAAGCGCGAGCAGACGGTGCGGCACCTGCCGGCGTTTCTGTCGGCGCTGAAGGACCGGGGCTTCGAGCTCGGCACGGTCTCGTCAGTGATCCGGTAGACGGCCCGTCCCCGGCGGCGAGCGGGGAGTGAGGTAATGGTAGCCGCCCGGCGTCGGAAGCCGGCTGTCCAGGTTCGAGTCCTGGTTCCCCGACAACCACCGACATCGGAGTGATCGAAATCGGCGGGCCCAACAACGAACAGATGTGCGTCTCGTGCTCCTCACCCTGGTGCTGGCCTCCGCGTGCGCGGGCCGCCGTGGCTGGTTCACGGTGCCCGACCCGTCGCCGATCGCGCTGGAGCCGCACGCCGCCTGCCCGCAGCTGAACGGCAAGGGCCCGATCGTGGTGCTGGTGCACGGCATCGGAGGCGAGACGGCGAACGTGGGCGCGGTCGAGCAGGTGCTGAAGGAGCTCGAGCCCGCCGCGATGCTCTCGTTTCACTGGAGCCCGATGGAGGCGACGGAGCCGCTCGTCGCGCGCCTCGCGGCGGGGCTGACGGATCTCGAGCGCTGCGCGAACGACGAGCGCCCGGTGCTGGTGCTCGCGCACAGCGCGGGCGGAGTGCTGAGCGCGCTCGCGGTCGGCCAGCTGCCGCCGGTGCACGGGACGCACGATCTCGTGCTCGTGACGGTGGCGTCGCCGCTGGCGGGGGCGGGCTACACGAGCTGGAGGGTGAAGCTGCTGCCGGTGAAGCCGTTCGCGGTGACGGTCGGCGGCAAGTTCGAGCAGTACCCGGCGCCGGACCCGGGCGTGCGCGTGGTGCACGTGCGGACGCACCCGGCGGGCGATCAGATGATGCGGCAGACCTCGAGCGGGCACCTGCCCGACGATCCGCGCGCGGTCATCCCCGGCGCGACCGAGCGCTCGCTGCCCGTGCACGTCGGGCACGACGACGCGCTGCTGTGGGCGGCGCGCGCGCTGGTCGAGGCGCCGGAGTCGTTCGGCCTCCGCAACTGAAGTGGGAGCGTTCGGCCTGCTTCCCCACTTCGAACGCTTCGACCTCGAACGATCCCGGCGCGATTCGCCGCCGCGCCCCCTCGCTTCGGAGGCCAATGACTCGAGGGGCTTGCCCCTCCCCCCTCCGGGAGGAGGAAACGATCCCGGCGCGATTCGCCGCCGCGCCCCCTCGCTTCGGAGGCCAATGACTCGAGGGGCTTGCCCCTCCCCCCTCCGGGAGGAGGAAACGATCCCGGCGCGATTCGCCGCCGCGCCCCCTCGCTTCGGAGGCCAATGACTCGAGGGGCTTGCCCCTCCCCCCTCCGGGAGGAGGAAACGATCCCGGCGCGATTCGAACGCGCGACCCCTGGCTTCGGAGGCCAGTACTCTATCCAGCTGAGCTACGGGACCTTAAGACTCCAGCCGCATAGGCAGACATCGCGTTTCGCGCAAGAGCGGAACGTGCGATCCTCTCGGCCCGGCCGCGCCCCTCGGTCCCCCATGCGCCTCCTCCGATTCGTAGTGTCCGTGGTGGTCACCGCCGCCGCTGCAGCCTGCGACTGCGGGAAGAACGTCGTCATCCAGATGAACGAGCCGACGATCTTCCTCGAGTCGAACGAGCTCGACTTCGGTCCGGTGACCGAGTTCACCGACGCCGGCCGCTCGATCGTCGTCACCAACAACGGCCTCGCGCCGCTCGGGATCTCGAGCGTCACCATCGAGCAGGACGGCGGCGAGTTCACCGTCGCGCGGCTGCCGGGGCCCATCGGCGTCTCGGGCACCGGGAACATCGAGATCGACTTCTCTCCTCTGGGGGCCGGCGACGACTACGCCGTCGCGGTCATCTCGAGCGACGATCCGAAGACGCCGACGGTGCGCGTGAACCTCCACGGCGGCCCGATCTACCCGTCGCTCGCGTTCGACCCCGACGGCGGGTTCCTCACGTTCGTGCCGACGAGCATGGCGCTGACGTCGAAGTACGCCGTGCTGCGCAGCGTCGGCGGCTCTTCGCTGACGGTGACCTCCGTCGGTGTGGCGCCCACCGGCAACCCCGACTTCTCGGTGGTGCGCCCTGCCCTGCCCGCGGTGCTGCGCCCCGGCCAGGGCCTGCCGGTGCAGGTCGACTACTCGCGCTCGAGCCGCAACACGGAAGGCATCATGAGCGTGAACAGCGACGACCCCGATGCGGGCCGGCGCACGCTGCGGCTGATCCCGGATCCGGCGGCGCAGTGCTCCGATCAGCTCGACAACGACATGGACGGGCTCGCCGACTTCCCCGACGACCCGGGCTGCTCGAACGGAAACGACTCGGACGAGTACAACGACCCCGAGTGCGTCGACGGCGCGATGCGCAGCTGCGGCTCGACGATCGGCATCTGCCGCGCGGGCACGCAGACGTGCATGAACGGCGCGTTCTTCCCGTGCGACGGCGGCGTGAGGCCCGGGATGGAGAGCTGCAACGGCCTCGACGACAACTGCAGCGGCGTGACCGACGAAGACATCATCGAGACCTGCACGATCAACGGCTGCCCGGGAGCGCGGCGCTGTGTCGTGGACTCAGGGGTGCCCGGCGGCGCGTACGGCACGTGCTTCCCTGTGATGGCGACGCAGGAGGCGTGCAACGGCGTCGACGACGACTGCGACGGGCAGGCCGACGAGAACATCGTCGAGACGTGCAACATCAACGGGTGCCTCGGCGAGCGCTTCTGCCTCCCGGTTCCGATGGGCCAGACGCGCGACGGCGGCGTCTACACGATGTGCGCGCCCTCGAACCCTGCGACCGAGACCTGCAACGGCATCGACGACAACTGCGACGGCACGATCGACAACGTGATGCCGCAGGTGCAGACGTGCGGCTTCGGCGTGTGCGCGCGCACGGTGCCCGCATGCGTCGACGGCGGCATCCCCGCGTGCGTGCCGGGCATGGGCGGCATGGAGATCTGCAACGGCATCGACGACGACTGCGACGGCACGCCCGACGATAACCTCGGCAACCTGACGTGCGGCGTCGGGGCGTGCGGTCGCACCGTGCCGATGTGCCTCGCCGACGGCGGCACGAACGTGTGCGTGCCGGGCATGCAGATGCCCGAGACCTGCAACAACGCCGACGACGACTGCGACATGGCGACCGACGAGCAGGCCGACGGCGGGCCGCTGACGCAGGCGTGCTTCACGGTGACGATGGCGCAGCGCAACGTCGGCAGGTGCCGCGACGGCACGCAGGTGTGCAGCATGGGCTCGTTCGGCGGCGGTTGCCCCGGCGAGGTGACTCCGACGCTCGAGACCTGCAACAACATCGACGACGACTGCGACGGGCCGACGGACGAGGGCCTGAGCGTCGTCTGCTACGACGCCGGTTCGCCGGCGACGCGCAACGTCGGCCGCTGCCGCGACGGCATGGCGGCGTGCACTCTGGGCGTCTACGGGAACTGCAACGGCCAGATCGGGCCGATCCCCGAGGTCTGCGGGAACTCGATCGACGACAACTGTGCCGGGGGTGTCGATGACGGCTGCACGATCGATGGAGGCTGCGTGCCGACCGGCAACTGGATCCGGGACGGCGGCGCGATGGCCTACTCCTGTGCCTTCGGCATCGTGAGCTTCAGCATCTCCAGCTTCCAGTTCCTGTCGAACGGCGCCCAGATCGTACTCGGCGGCGCGGATACCAACGTCTGCGGTGCGAGCATCCCGGCGAACGTGCTGCCGGGAGCTCCGACGACGTGCCCGTCGGGCTCGTTCAACAACAGCTGCTTCTACGGCGGCAGCTGCGACGAGACCTATACGCTCACGGGAATGTTCGTGGGTCCGAACGAGTGGCGCGGCACCTTCACTGCGGACTTCGTGGGCTCGTGCCTCGGCTGCACGACGCGCACCTTCCCGGTTCAAGCGTTCCGCCAGTAGCGATATCGATCGCCTGAAGCGCGTTTCCCCAGATCGCCACTCTCGTTTGGGCAGTTGAATCGTAAGCCGTTACGATCGGCGCGTGCGTAAGTCTGAAGCCATGCTCGACAACCTCCGCTGGCGCGACTTCGTCGCCCTTCCTGAGGACGACACGCGCGAGCTCGTCGACGGCCGCCTCGTGGAGGTGGAAGTGCCCAACCGATGGCATGAACGAATGGTCATGGACCTCGGCGCGATGCTGCGGCCGTGGGCCAAGAAGCGCGGCATGCACGTTCTCGGCTCGGGCTATCGCGTTCGCATCAGCGATCGGCAAGGAGCTCAACCCGACGTTCAGGTCCTCACCGAGGCGACATACCGCTCGAACCCGGAAGACGGCCTCGAGCACGGCCACCCGGAGCATGACCGGGTGCGGAAGGTCGACTGGCACGCGTCGCTCGAACCATCGAACGCTTGTGCCTCGATGGCCGCACGTACGTCATCGCGCAGCACGCCGCCGGCGACGTCGTATTCCGGCCCAAGGGCTACCGCGGTCTCGCCATCGACTTGAGGGAGCTATGGGCCGCCCTCTGAAAACGCCGAAGCCCATGCTGCCGCCGATGACGCGCGGGGAGTACACCGCCCGCGTACGTGCAGCGATCGAGGAAGGCCTCGCCGACGTTGCCGCGGGTCGCGTCTACAGCGACGCCGAGATCCAGCGCTGGATCAATTCGGGCTTCACTTGCGAGCCGAAGATGCTGCGCCAGCGCAGCAGAACGCGAAGACTGAGCCTCCATGCGCCTCGAGCCGCCCCCTTCCGCGGCCCGAGGCAGCGAAGCTCTCTTACGTAAACAGCTCCGGCACCTCGCCCGTCACCTCGCCGAGCGAGTTCCCGGTGTACCCGACGGCCTTCATCGCGCTGACCATCACCGTCGCGGGGTGCTGGCGCAGCTTCACGATGTGCTTGCCCGGCTTCAGCCCGCCCGCGCGCCCCGCCAGCATCACCACCATGTTCTCGGTCGAGTGCGACGACGGCCCGCGGTTCTGCTCCGGGTCGTACCCGTGCCCGCCCTCGAACACGAACGGCATCGCGATGTTGTCGATCATCCGGCCGCCGGCCTCCGGCGTGTCCATGAACTTCTGGATCAGGTACGCGTACCACTTCACGTGCCACGCGATGCCGCGCGCCACCGCGCGGTTGCCGCCCGGCACTCCACCGTGGCCGAGCTCGTGGCAGTCGGTCGCCTGCTGCGTCAGCTGGTACATGTTCAGGTGCGACTGGAACATCGTCATCTGCAGCGACACCACGCGCGACAGATCGCACGCCAGCGCCATGTGGATCAGGTCGCAGAAGATGCGCGCCCGCTGCTCCTCGTTCGAGTAGCCGGCGTTCTGGTTGTACTGATTCTCCATCGCGTTCATGTCGTACGGCTGCGCGCTCCCGATCACCGGGTCCGCGCCGGGGTCGGCCGGCTTCACGCACGTCGAGGTCTGCGGCGGCGGCAGCGCCGCGATGCGCTGCTCCAGATCTCTCAGCTCGTCGAAGTGCCGCTGCATGCGCGCCCGGTCGACCGTGCCCAGCTGCGGGATCAGCTTCTGCGTGTCGCGCTTCACGAGATCCAGCACGCTGCGCCGCGCCCTCAGGTTGAACTGGAACGCCTGGACCTCGGCCGGCGACACCCCCGTCGGCACGAACGTGCCGAACAGCGACGAGAACGCGGCCTGCGGGCTGATGGTCGGCGCCAGCGCCTGCGGGTTCGCACCGTTCATCCGGTAGCTGATGATCTCGCGCCCGTACGCCTCCGACACCGACAGGTACCAGGCTGCCTGCACCCGGTACTGCAGCGACCTGCGCGCCGCCGCCACCTGCTGCGGCGAAGCCAGAAAGTCGGCGACGATCTGATCCGACGTCGCTCCCTCGCTGCGCGTCCGATTCGGGTTCGAGCGCACGCCCGCCAGCATCGGCGACAGCGACTGCACGTGGTGCGCGTCGGGCCTGCCGCCCGCGACGATCATGCCGCCGCTCTCGGCCGCCCAGGGAATCTTGAGGCCGCTGACGATGCTCACCTCGGACTTCAGCGCGCCGAGCGGCGCCAGCGCCTCTTTCAGATCGTAGTCCGCGCCGATCGTGTTCGGCACCACCTGGTTCGGCTGGTTGTCTCCGTCGGCGCCGATCGACTGCCCGTCGAAGAACACGATGTACCGCTTCGGCGGCACCGCCTGCGCCCACGCGTCGCGCCCGTCGAGCATGCACTCGAGCAGCGGCAGCCCGAGCGTCACTCCGCCCAGGCCCTTCAGCGCCGCGCGGCGGCTCAGTCGAATGGTCTTTTTCATTCGTCCCTCCGGAACGAGAAGGTGTCGTCCGAGACCAGGTCGAGCAGGAGCCCCTGGAACGACCGGCTCTGCTTCGTGAACGACGCGGTCAGCTTCTCGAGCAGCGCCTGGTCGAGCGCCTCGTCGTCGCGCCCCATCGCGAACCTGTACACCTGCTTCACCGTGCACGCCTCGAGCTGCCCCGACCCGGTCATCAGGTCCGCGAGCCCCGTCACGCCGCGGAAGCTCTGCGTCCCGTTCGGCAGGCCCGTCACCTCGCCCGTCCCGGGGATCACGCAGCTCGGCTGCCCGTCGTCGGTGGTGCGCCACTGCCCTGCCCGGTTGAAGTTCTCGATGCCGAAGCCGACCGGGTCGAAGTTCTGGTGGCACGCCTTGCACCCGCCGACCGACGCGTGCGCCGAGTACCGATCGACCTTGCAGCTCGACGTCGGGCTCATCGGGATCTCGTCGACGTTCACGCCCGGCGGCGGCGGCGGCACCGTCTGGCAGAACAGCCGCTCGCGAATGAAGATGCCGCGCTGCGTGGGGCTCGTGTCCGAGAACTTCGCTCCGGCCGAGAGCACCGAGCCGTGGCTCAAGATGCCCTTGCGCGGCGCCGAACCGTACGGAGTCCACTGAAAGCCCGTCGCGCCGCCCTGAAAGCCGGTGATGCCGTAGTGGTTCGCGAGCGTCTGGTTGATGAACGTCGACTCCGACCGGAACAGCTCGAGGTAGTCCGCCCGATCGTCGAACACGACCTTCGTCACCAGCGCCGCGCTCTCGGCCTGCATCGCCGACGTCAGGTTCGCCGCGTGCGGCAGCTGGTGGTACGCGAGCCACAGCGCGTGGAAGCGCTCGATGCGCAGCCGCGCGCGCGGGTCGGCGAGCAGCCGCTGGGCCGCGCTGCGGATTCCGTCGTTCGTCTGCAGCTGCCCGGCCTGCGCCGCGTCGAGCAGCCACGGAGGCGGCGTCGTCCCCCACAGGAAGTACGAGAGCCGCGCCGCCACGTGCCAGTCGTTCAGCTTCTGCACGCCCTCGCGGCCCGCCACCGGAGTACCGATCTCGACGCGGTACACGAACTCGGGCTCCTGCAGCATCGCCATCACCACGAGCCTCACGCCGACCTTGAAGTCGTTCGCCTCGACCGCGAACGACTGCAGCGCAAGAAAGCCCGCCACCTCGTCTTCGGTGAGCGGCCGGCGCAGCGCCCTCCGGCCGAACGACTCGATGAAGCTGCGCATGCACTGCGCATCGGAGGGGCCGGTGGGCGCGCAGCCGACCTCTTCCGCGAAGCGCGTCGGGCTCGCGACCAGGCGATCGGCCACCTCGGTCGCGATGCGCTCGAGCGATTCGATCAGCGGCGCCGACGCCATCTGCCGCTTGAACGCGTTGTCGTACGGGTTCGTCGGGTCGGGAGCGATGTGCTGCTGCGCGGGGTTCGCGGTGTCGCCGATGACGTCGGCGAGCGTCTGATCGAGCTCGACCCGCGACAGCCGGCGGATGCCCGAGACGCCGACCTCGACGTTCGGATCGAGCGACGTCGCCCCGCCGGGCGGCATCACGATGCCTTCGCAGGCGCACAGCGTTGCTGTGCAGCACAGCATGAGGATGAGGGCTGCTTTGCGCACGTTCAGCCTCCTGAACGAAAAACGCGTCAACCACTGCGAGGGGCGAGCCACCGAAGGCGTGAGTCGTTCCGCCGCATTATGTCGCAGTGAAACCCTGATGTGACTGCCCTTCGGACAGGGTGAGGGCTCCTGTCTGCGCTGCCAACTCCTGTGGGCATGAGGAGTTGACTCACAAGCGTGCTTGGAGGAGACGGGACCACATCATGATCATCGGCGTGCCTAAGGAAATCAAAACGCGTGAGTACCGCGTCGGGCTCGTGCCCGCAGGAGCGAAGGCCTTCGTCAACGCGGGCCACAAGGTCTACATCGAGAAGGGCGCGGGCGAAGGCGCCGGCATCCGCGACGGCGAGTACGAGCGCGTCGGCTGCAAGATCCTCAAGACCGCGAACGACGTCTGGAAGAAGTCGGAGATGATCATCAAGGTCAAGGAGCCGATCGAGCCGGAGTACGCCCGCATCCAGACCGGCCAGATCATCTACACGTACTTTCACCTCGCGGCGGTACCCGACCTCTGCAAGGTGCTCGTCGAGAAGAAGGTCGCCGCGGTCGCGTACGAGACGATTCAGCCGGAAGATGGCTCGCTCCCGCTGCTCAAGCCGATGAGCGAGATCGCCGGCAAGATGGCGATTCAGGTCGGCGCCGCGTCGCTCGAGAAGACGCACGGCGGCAAGGGCATTCTGCTCGGCGGAGTCCCCGGCGTGCGGCGCGGCAAGGTCGCGATCATCGGCGGCGGCGTGGTGGGCACGGCGGCCGCGAAGGTCGCGCTCGGCATGGGCGCCGAGGTCACGATCCTCGACGTCAACCTCGAGCGGCTCACGTACCTCGACGACATCTTCCAGGGCGCGGTGACGACGCTGAACTCCGACAGCGACAACATCGAGCGCTGCTGCCGCGAGTCCGACCTGGTCGTCGGCGGCGTGCTGATCCCGGGCGCGAAGGCTCCGAAGCTCGTCAGCAAGGAGCTCATCAAGAAGATGAGCAAGGGCAGCGTCGTGGTCGACGTGGCGGTCGATCAGGGCGGCTGCATCGAGACCTGCCGGCCGACCACGCACGAGCACCCGACGTACGAGGTCTCGGGCGTCGTTCACTACTGCGTCGCGAACATGCCGGGCGCGGTGCCGCGCACCTCGACGTTCGCGCTCACGAACGCGACCCGCCCGTACGGCCGGCACATCGCCGACCAGGGCCTCGAGGCCGCGATCCGCGCCGACAGAGCGCTCGCGCGCGGGCTCAACACCTACGGTGGCCACGTCACCTACGAAGCCGTCGCGCGCGATCTCGGCTACCCGTACGTGCCGATCCTCGAGGCGATCGGGGGAGCAGCGCCCAAGAAGTCGAACGGCGCCGTCGCCAAGGAGACGGCCCTCAAGCCCACCCCTGCGAAGCCGAAGAAGAAGCCCCCGCAGCCCACTGCGCAGGCGTAACCCCGTAGGGAGTCGCCAGCCTGCAGGCAGGTGCTGACAAATCGACACTCCCGCTGCGCAGCGGGCCGGGCATACCTCAAAGTTTCCGCGCAGTTACGTGCCACCTTGCATCGGCACCGGGCATGCACATCGTAAGGAATGTCCGGCGCTTAACCGGCGTTTCTCACATCTGCGAGGGTGACATGTTGGGGCTGAAGTCGAACGCTCAAATGAAAGCGGAGTTCGAACAGCTGGCCATGCCGTGCCTCGACGGCCTGTACGCGTCGGCGCTGCGGCTCACCCACTCCGACCGGGACGCCGAAGATCTGGTGCAAGACGCGTTCATGCGCGCCTACCGCTTCTTCGACAAGTTCGAGCGCGGCACGAACTTCCGCGCGTGGCTCTTCAAGATCCTCACGAACACGTTCATCAACAAGTACCGGCGCCAGGTGAAGGAGCGCACCTTCAGCGAGGGCTCGGAGCGCGAGTCGGTCACGGCGCAGCTGTTCTCGGCCGACGCCACCGAGACCGCGGCGAACCCCGAAGATCACCTGCTCGACCGCCTGCTCTCGGAAGAGGTGCTCGGAGCGATCGACAAGCTGCCCATCGACTTCCGAATGGTCGTGATCCTCGCCGACCTCCAGGAGTTCAGCTACCGCGAGATCGCCGAGATCCTCGACGTGCCTGTCGGCACCGTCATGAGCCGGCTGTTCCGCGGCCGGAAGCTGTTGCAGAAACACCTTCAGGCGTACGCTAATGCGCCTGCAGGTGAGGGTCCGATCGACCTGTCGGAGTACCGCACCCGGAAGAACCTTGGATAGCTGAACGTTTCAAGCCGCAAAGCACGATGCCCTGTCGAGAGCTCGACAACCTGCTGTATCCGTACCTCGACGGAGAGCTGGTCGAGGGTGACCGCGTGGCCTTCGAGAGCCACCTCGCCTCCTGCGCCGGCTGCCGCGCCGAGGTCGACCGCGAGAGCAAGATGCTGCTGCTCATCCGCTCGCGAGCGAAGCAGGGGCCTGCAGCCGCTCCCGAGAGCCTGCGCGCGCGGCTCTCCGAGAAGCTGCAGCACGAGAGCCGCGAGCGCCGCATGCGCATGGTCTCGAAGCTCGCGGCCGCCGCCGCCGGCATCGCGGTCTGCACCGTCGCGGCGCACAGCAGCTGGAAGAGCTACCAGCGAAAGATCTACGTGAACGACGCGGTGAACCGCCACGCGCGCGCGTACCCGCTCGAGATCGAGAAGCCGAGCCCCGAGCAGCTCGAGGCCTGGTTCAACGACGGCAAGCTCGATCACCGCGTCGCCGTGCCGCGCTATCAGAACGTGCAGGCCAGCGGCGGCCGCCTGCTCAACGTGCGCGACCGGCCGGCCGCGTACATCCGCTTCGTCGGCGAGGGCAACCGCCGCATGGGCCTGTTCGTGTACAGCGACAAGCCCGGTGACGTCGACGTCGCGGAGGAGGCCGAGGTCGAGCAGTCGAACGGCTTCAACACCGTGACCTGGCGCGACGGCGACGTCGTCTACACGCTCGTAACCGATTTGAACGACGACGACATTCGGCAGATGGTGCCGCCGCACCCGGTGCCGACGCAGCAGCAGCCGCGGCTGGTACCGGCCAGTTACCCCCACTGAGAAAAAGACTTCCCGCCCTCGGGGTAGTAGCGTTCGGTGCAGTTCCTCATGTCCAAGAACATCTTGATCGTCGAGAGCGACGGCAACCTCTCGCGCGCCATGGCCCAGGCGCTCACCTCGAAAGGCTTCAGCGTCGAGGAGACCACCGACGGCAAGGGCTGTGTGGAGCTGGTCCGCAAGAGTCGCCCGCAGCTCGTGGTGCTCGCGGTCGACCTGAGCGCAGGCCAGAACGGCTACATCATCTGCGGGAAGCTGAAGGGCGACGAAGACCTGCGGCCGATCCCCGTCATCATCATCGGCAACCCCGACGGCTTCGCGCAGCACCGCAAGCTGAAGACGAAGAAAGCCGACGACTACCTCGCGAAGCCGTTCGAGGGCTCGAAGATCGTCGAGCCGATCGGGAAGCTGATCGGCATGCCCGAGCCGCCGCCTGCCGAGCAGGAGGTCGTGGAAGACGAGTCGCTCTCGCTCTCAGAGCTGCTGACCGACGACGACAAGGGCGGCGAACGGCCGGCGGCGGAAGATCTGGCGGTCGGCGTGGACGAGCCTTCGACGCGGGAAGAGGTGGTCGCGGGCGACCCCGATCTCGACATGCTGGACTCGGTGTTCGACGACGAGAAGCGCGACGCGGCGGCCGCGGCCGCGGCGAGCGAGCCGATCGCGGAAGAGCTGCAGGTCGAGGAAGAGCTGCACGTCGAAGACGAGACGGACACGCAGGATCAGAAGACGACGATCGGGTTCATGCCCGACGCGCCGCCTCCCCCACCGCCTGCGGCGTCGCCGCCGCGCCGGTCGTCATCGTCTGCGTCATCGGGCAGCAGCAACGCGTCGGAGCACGCCGAGCTGCTCGACCTGCGCAGCAAGGTCACCGAGCTGAACGGCAGCCTGTCGGACGCGAAAGACCGCGCGAACGAGCTGGAGCAGAAGCTGCGCGAGGTCGAGCTGGAGCTCGAGGCGAAGCGCACCGAGCTCGAGGCGTCTCGGGCCGGCGGCGGCAAGAGCGACAAAGAGGTGTTCGCGCTCCGCGACGCGGGCACGAAGAAGGACAAAGAGATCCTCCGGCTGAAGAACGAGCTCAACGAGAAGGAAAAAGAGCTCATCGACCTGCAAGAGAAGAGCAACGCGCTCGAGCAGCAGGCCTCGGAGGCGTCGGGCGAGCAGGCGCGGCGCGACGCGCAGATCAAGACGCTCACGACGAAGGCCGACCAGCTGTCGGCCGAGCGGAAGAAGATCGACCAGCAGCTCATCGCGGCGAAGGAAGAGGCGCGCTCCTCGGGCGCGAAGCTCACCACGCTGCAGTCGGAGCTCGAGCAGGTGCAGGCGCGGCTGGCGGGGTCGGACGCGGAGCTCGAGCAGCTGCGCAACGCGCAGTCGGAGCTCGAGAGCGAGAAGCAGCGGCTCGAGGGTGACCTGGCCGAGGTGAGGGGCGAGCTCGAGGCGAACAAGAGCCAGCTCGAGTCCCGCACGACCGAGGCCGACGAGCTGCGCTCGCAGCTCGAGACGGCGCAGATCGATCTCGACTCGGCGAAGAACCAGCTCTCGCAGCAGGCGGCGGCGTTCGCCGACGAGATCAGCAGCCTGCGCAAGCGCATCGGCGAGCTCGAAGAGAAGGACGCGAAGAACGACGAGCGCGTCCAGAAGCTCTACGGGCGCATCAAGTCGAACGAGGAGCGCGATCAGAAGACGAAAGAGACGCTCCAGCAGATCATCAACGAGCTCGACTCTCAGCCGGTCGACATCGACGTGATCTCGGAAGACGAGATCGCGGAGGCGTAGGAGTCGGCAGTCGGCAGTCAGCAGTCGGCAGTGACTGAAGGTCGAGAGTCTCTGCCGTCAGCTGCGGGTGCTACTGCCGACTGCCAGCCGCCGACTGCGGACTCACTTGTCGTCCTTCTTCGGCTCGTCCTTCTTCGCGATCATCTTGCGCGCCGTCATCGCAATCACGTTCGGCACGTTGCGGTCGCGCGCGAGGTTCTTCACGTCGGTCTCGCGCAGCGTCGAGAGGAAACGCATGCCGATCGCCTGGGGCACCTTCGGGTTCCTCACCAGCGCGAGCTTCACCGGGTACATCTTCGTCCACTCGCGGTCGGCGCAGATGATGCGCAGCACCTCTTCCTGCGCCGTCTTGTTGTTGCACTGGGTCAGCACCTCGCCGTCGGTGATGCGCGGGCTGCGAATCACCGCGACCGAGACCAGCTTGTTGGAGTCGCGGATCAAGATCGTGCGCGCCTCCTTGTTGCCCTTGGTCGCGAGCTTGATCTTCTCCGAGATGCTCATCTTCATGATCTTCTGCGAGAGCGTGAGGCGCTTGCCTTCCTCCATCGGCGCGGCGTTCTCTTCGCCGACGCCGAGCTCCATGATCACCTCGTCGGCCGTCGGGCCCGGGTCGGGCGGCGCCGCCGCCACCTCGGGGCCGTAGAGGCGAACCCGCGCAGCCTGCATCTGCGGCACGTCTTTCAGGATCAGCCCCGACCGCACCGCGAAGTCGCAGACGCCGTCGATCAGCGCGCCCTCGCTCACCGGGTTCAGCGCGAGCTGGCGCACGATGTCGTCGTGGCGCAGGAGCCGCAGCTGGTTGCCCGCGATGATCTCGGCCGTGCGCTGCCCGCACTTCGACGCCACCCGCGCGACGGCCTCGTCGGGCGTGCCGCCGTTCAGGATCAGCATCTCGGCGTAGGCGTCCTTCTCCCAGAACAGGTCGAGGAACCAGCCGAGCACCAGCCCAGGCACCCGCTCCTCGCGCAGCGCCGGCGCCAGCACCCGGTCGGCGAGCCCCGCCGCCGTCGCCACCGCCGTGTCGCGCACCTTCTCGTCGGGGTCGTACGCGAGAATGAACAGCGCCGCGATCATGTCGGGCGGCGCCATCGGCGCCAGGCCCTTCGCGCACATCGATCTCAGCGGGATCGGCGCCTTCGGGTCGACGAACTTGCGCTTGTCGCTCGGGAGCACCTCGGCCGAGACCGGGCACGCGAACGTCTCGGCCGGCGGCGCCGCCTCGGCGGCCGGCGGCGGGCTTTCAGGGGTGGCTTCGTCGCTCATTGGTTTCTCTCCCAGATCAGCCTCAAGCCCTCGAGCGTCAGCAGCTCGTCGACCTCGCTGATCGCCTTCGACTCCGACGCGATCAGCGGAGCGAGGCCGCCCGTGGCGAAGACCTTCGCGTCCTTCGACAGCTCGCCGCGCATGCGCTCGCAGATGCCGTCGACGAGCGACACGTAGCCGAACACGAGCCCCGACTGCATCGAGTGCACCGTGTTCTTGCCGATGACGTGCGGCGGCCGCGCGAACTCGACGCGCGGGAGCTTCGAGGCGTGCTCGAACAGCGCCTCCATGGCGATGGTGATGCCGGGGCAGATCGCTCCGCCGAGGTACTCGCCCTTCGCCGTCACGGCGTCGAACGTGGTGGCGGTGCCGAAGTCGACGACGATCAGCGCCCCCTTGTGCTTCTCGTAGGCCGCGACGGCGTTCACCACGCGGTCGGCGCCGACCTCGCGCGGGTTGTCGTAGAGAATGGGCATGCCCGTCTTCACGCCGGGGCCGACGAACATCGGCTTCGAGCCGAAGTACCGCTGCGACATGCGCTCGAGGTTGAACTGCAAGGGCGGCACCACGCTCGACACCGCCACCGCCTTCACGCCCTTCGGGTCGAGGCCCGCGTGCGCGAGCATCTGGAGCAGCAGCATGCCCCACTCGTCGTAGGTGCGGTGCGCGCTCGTCTCGACGCGCCAGTGATCTGCGAGCGTCTTGCCCTGGTAGACGCCGAGAACGGTGTTGGTGTTGCCGACGTCGATGGCGAGGAGCATCGCGCGGAAGAGTTTACTCAGCTCTTCTTCGAACGCACCTGCTCGACGTCGCCCGCGAGCACCCGCTCGACAACCCCGTCCGACCGGCGGATCAGCAGGGCGCCGGCGTCGTCGATGTCCTCGGCGATGCCGCGCAGCTCCTTGGACTCGGACTTGACCAGCACCTCCTGCCCGAGCGTCGACGACAGCGACCTCCACGCCTCGCGCACGGGGCCGAAACCTTCTGCCGCGTGGCGATCGAGCCAGGTCTCGAGGCGCGTCCACAGGGCGGCCGTGAAGAGCGCGCGCAGCACGCGCTGGCCGCGCGCGGCCTTGAGGCTCGTGGCGAGCTCGCGCACCTCGGGCGCCAGGTCTTCGGCCTCGCAGTTCAGGTTCACGCCGACGCCGACGATCACGAAGTGCACCTTCTCGGTGTCGGCCGACAGCTCGGTGAGGATGCCGGCGATCTTCTTGCCGCCGACCTGCACGTCGTTCGGCCACTTGATCTCGGCCTTCACGCCGGCGTCGCGCAGCGTCTCGGCGAGCGCGACGGCGCTCACCAGCGTGAGCTCGGCGGCGCGCGAGGGCGGCAGCTCGGGGCGCAGCACGACCGAGAAGTAGAGGTTCTTGCCGGGCGGGGAGCTCCAGCTGCGGCCGCGGCGGCCCTTGCCCTCGGTCTGCTCTTCGGCGATCACGATCTCGCCGTGCGCGGCGCCGTCTTGCGCGAGGCGGAAGGCGGTGACGTTCGTCGACTCGACGCGCTCGAACGCGTGCAGCGTCACGCCGAGGTCGCGCGTCGAGAGCAGCGGGTCGAGCTCGAGCGACGTGAGCCGATCGGGGATCTCGGTGAGCCGGTAGCCGCGCGAGGGGATCGCCTCGATGCGGTAGCCGAGCTTGCGCAGCTGCTCGACGTGCTTCCACACCGCGGTGCGCGAGAGGCCGAGCTTGTCCGAGAGCGCCGCGCCCGACGTGAACTCGTCGCCGCCCTCGGCGAGGAAGCCGAGGATCATCTCCTCCTGCGTGAGTTCTTCCTGAAGCTCCATGCGCAACCCAAGGGTAACGGCCGGGTCTGACACGGTCAATCAGGGCAGCTCGACTCGAAATGTGTGCAGCGGGAGGTCATCGAGGACCCAGGGGCAGCTCTCGAGCGCGGGGCAGCGGGAGTCGATCTCTGCGGAGCGCCCGTCCTTCGACCAGCGCACGCCCTCGATGCCGTGCCACTCGGCCGTCGCGGCCTTCTGCCAGCTGCCGTCGGGCCGCATCCGAACGAGATCGAGGTAGCCGGAGCAGCCGTTGCTCGACGAGACCATCACCCAGTCGAGCGGCCCCTTTTCGAGGTCGAGCGTGTAGGCGCCCGGCTCCAAGCACGGGGAGGCCGGTGTGTGCAGCGCGCCGTCGTCGGCGGAGAAGACGAGGCACTGCGTGCTGCCGGTGTCGCGGTCGTACGTCACGAGGTACAGGTGCCGCGCGTCGATCGGCACGCTCTGCACCCGGCCGGGGAGCGGCACGAGCAGCGGCTCGCCGACGTCTTCGCCGAACAGCACGGCGGCTCCGTCGTCGAGCAGCTCGAGCCGCGCTCGCGGCGCGATTGCCTCGGGCGGCGCGGCCTCCGGTACCTCATCGAGGGGACCGCACGCGGACGACACGACGCAGACGACGGCGAGAGCACGCACGCACGCGCTCGATGCAACTACGGCGCCTTGCTGGCGGCCGGCGCGCCCGGCACCTCGTACTTCACGAGCTCGAGCCGCACCTGCGGAATGCGCTTGCCCGCTTCCTCGAGCACCGTCTCGATGCGCACGACGCCGACCTTCGGAGCGAACGTCATGGTGTTGACCAGGATCCGATCGCCCTCGTCCTTGTTGCGGCTCTCGACGACGATGCAGCCGGTGAACGAGCCAGCGGGGCTATCGCACGCCTGCCCGGCCTCGATGATCTGGTACTGCTCGTACGAAGAGATCGAGACCACGTTGTTCCACTTCGTCCCCACCTCGAGCGGAGTGCGCAAGAGGTACCGCTTCTCGTCGCGAATGCCGTAGTTGTCGACGCGCAGCACGTTCTCTTGCGAGTCGATGAACTTCCCCTGCTCCTCGCGCAGGATCTTCACGTCGAACTTCGCCTTCCCGCCCAGCATGTTGCCCTCGTAGGCCCACGCGTTGCCGACCGCGAGCGGGTAGTACTCTGCGACCGGCGAGACCTGTGCCTTCGGGCCCGGCGCGGTGTGGGCGCACGCAACGAGCAGGGTACCGACCCCGAGGGTACAAGCCCACGCACAACGCATCATGGAGCCGCCTTTCTTCGCGTGAGCCCGCCGTCTTTGCGGGCGTGAAGCTCGTCGAGGGCCGCCTGCGCCGACGCCCGCATCAGCGGCAGGTCGTGGCCGTCGGCGATGATCTGCAGGTACGCCTCGGCCTCCTCGCCGCCGAGCGCGCCGAGCGCGAACACGATCTCGCGCTGGAACGTGTCGTCGCGCGCGCGAGAGGCGTCGATCAGCGCCGGCACGGCCTTCGGATCTTTGAGGCTCAACAGGCCGCCGATCGCGCGGCGCATCTGGTCGAGGTCGTCGGTCTTCAGCTTCTCGAGCAGCGGCTCGAGCGCCGCGGGGTTCTTGCGCTCGGCGAGCAGCACCAGCGCGTACTCTCTGGCGCGCTCGTCTTTGAGCGCGATGAGATCGTCGTCCGACTTCGACAGGAGCGAGATCATCAGCGCCGCCCCGCTCGCGGCATCTTTGAGCGCGAGCTCGAGCGCGGCCCGCGCGGCGTCGCGCCGCTCGTCGAGGCTCGGGCCCTTCACCGTCGCGCTGCCCTTGCCCACGATCTCCCGATCCGTGTCGTCGCCCTTTCGGCTCAGCACGATGCCGACCGAGGCCTTCGACGGGGCGTCGGGGTCGGACGCCCTCACGTCCGCGAGGCCCACCGCGGCCTCGATGCGCCACGGGCCCTTCGGCTCCTTCACCTCGGCGGCCGGCACGAAGCGCTGCGCCTTCAGCGCGGCCTCGAGCTGCGCCTTCACCTCGGCCTCGCTCCACCCGAGGATCGAGGCGTCGTCGCTGCCCGCCAGCTCGACGTTCAACGTCGTGTACACGGGCTTCTCGCCGCGGGTGCAGGCCGCGGCGAGGCACAGCGCAAGGGCTGCGACCGCATGCTTCACGCCGGCGGGCCGCTCTCGCCGCCGCCGCCGCCACCTGAAGACGGAGGCGGTGGCGGAGGAGCCGGTGGAGGCGCCGAAGCCGAAGCCTCGCCGCCGCCGCCCTCACCGGGCTGAGCCGATGGCACTCCCGGCGGGGTTCCTTCGGGCTTCGGCCCGCGGCCGCGGCGCCCGCGACGGCGGCGGCGCCTCCGGCGGCCCTGACCCGGCTGCCCCTGCTGGCCGGGCTGGCCCGGCTGACCGCCCGGCGCTCCGCCCTCGGCCTGAGCGTCGTCGTCTCCCTCGTCACCGTCGTCGTCGCCTTCGTCGCCCTCGTCACGGTCGGCGTCGCTCTGACCTTCCGGCGCCGGGGCCGCGCCCTCGGGCGAAGCCGGCGCGCCCTCGGCGGCTGCGGCGGGCGGCGCCTCGTCGCGCCGTTCGCGCGGGCCTTCCGGCTCTTCGCGCTCGCGCTGGGCGTGCCGCTCTTCGCGGCGCTTCCGCGCCTCGTCGGCGTCGCGCTGCGCCTCGGCGAAGAAGGCCTCGTCGATCTCGTAGAGCTCGACGGTCTGCACCTTCACGCCGATCTGCGCCTCGAAGAACTGCTCGGCGAGGCCTTCGCCGCACCAGAGGAAGACGAGCGCGCCCGCGAGCGCCTCGTTCTTCGCGTCGCCGCGGACGTCGCCGGCGCCGACGAGCAGGCCGACGTGGGCGCTGTAGTGGCCGAGGTCGCGCCGCAGCTCCTGCACGTGGCGGCGCTCGACGCCCGTGTTGCCCTTCAGCAGCCGCACGGCGTAGCGGAGCTCGAGGCTGCCGTCGCGCCGGCGGGCGGTGAGCAGCGGGCCGTCTTTCGACCGCTTCGCGACCTTCACCTCGCGGAACGACAGCTTGTGCATCATGCGCACGACCGACTTCTCGAACGTGCCCGGGTCGAGCTCGCCCAGCTTCTTCTTGAGCACGCGGGCCATCGCGCGGCGCGCGTCTTTGCCGGCCTGCCGCGCGGTCTGGATCGCCGCGAGATCTTCCGCCGACACCTGCGTCGCCTCGAACTTGCGCTCGGGCGCTCGCAGCACCGGCCGGCCGTTCTCGATCGGCACGCCCGCGTTGCCCGCGAACTGGAGCTGCACGTCCATCGGGGGAATGTCGCCGCCCGCGTCGAGCTTCAGCTCGGGCGGGCTGCCCTCGACGCCGAAGTAGGCGAACTGCGGCCGCCTCCCTGAGTCGATGCGGCGCTGGTTGTCGTCGAGCAGCGCGTTGAGCAGCTGCTCGACCGACAGCTCGTCGGAGGCGAGCTCCTTCTTGCGCGCGCGCTCGAGCACGTCGTTCGGAGGCAGACCGGAGCCGGCCTCGGTGAGGATCTCGAACGCGACCTCGCTCACGGGCGGGTAGCGCTTCTTGCGCGTCTCGTCGTCGCGGCGCTTGCGCTCGCGCTCGGCCTGGCGCCCGATGGCGCGCACGTAGTCGCCGCGCGGCTCGGGGTGGCGCTCGGTGCCGCGGTACTGCGGCATGGCCTCCTCGGGGTTCGGCTCGGGGACGCCGGTCGTCTCGAGCGCGGCCGGGTCTTCGGGCAGCATCCAGTCGGACAGGGCGAAGGTGTCTTTCGCCGTGATCATCACCTTGCGGTCGCGCGGTCTTTTCGCCATCGCGGCCAGCCGTGACAACATGGTGATCTCGGGAGTCTTACCGATGTGAGACAGCAGACCCTTCTCGAGGGAGAGCTTCGTGATCTCGTTGTGCGTCAGCGGTCGCTTCGCTTCTTCGAGCACCCGCAGTGCCGCTTCGTAAAATGTCATCGAGGTATGGTTTCCTTCAGGAAATCGGCCGCTTGCACCCAATAGGGGAAGCAGGGGCCTGCGAACATACATGATTCGATTCCGCTTGGGCCAGAGTTGGAAGCATGAGCCCGGGGGCGACGAGCCCCAAGACGCGCTCTCGCTCGAGCTCGACGGCGTCGACCTGCTCCAGGGTGCCGGCGACGAGCCGCTGACACGCGCGGTGCCGGCGGTCGTCGACGCGCTGACGTCGCTGGTGCTCGCCGGCGAGCGCGCGGGCCAGGTGTCGCTCACCGAGGCGGAGCTCGAGCTGTGCCTGTTCCGCAAGGCGGGCCACGACGTCGAGCTGTCGGTGGTGTCGCTGGGCCGGAGCGCGAAGCTCCTGCGCGGGCCGCTGACGCTCGACCTCCTGGAGCTGTCGCAGGCGGCCGCGCGCTGCGGCGAGGCGCTCCTGCGCGACGTGCGCGAGAAGGCTCCCGAGCTCGCGCGCGCGCAGCGGCTCACCCACCTGTCGTCGGCCTCGCGCCGGCTGCTGGCGGCCGAGGCCGCGAAGGAGCTCGCGGCCCACGACCCCGGAGCGTTCAGCCACCTCGAGGTGCCGCGCGGCAACGCGCTCGGCTTCCGCATCGAAGACGGCGCGGGCCGCATGCTGACCTGGAAGCGCAAGGGGCACGCGCCGCTGCCGCCGCTGCTCGTGAGCGGCGAGCTGACGGCGGCCGACGGGCGCGTCGAGAGAGGGCTCCCCTTCCTGATGATCCTCGAGGCGAGCCGCCGCGCGAGCGCGATGGGCGAGAGCGAGCTCGTGGCTCTCGGCCCTTCGATGGCGACGACTCCGGCCGAGGTGTTCACGCTGGGCCTCAAGCTCTGCTTCGCGCTGTCGTCGCGGCACCCCGCGCTCGCCGTGAACCCGTACGTGGAAGCGCTGACCGAGCGCTGCCAGGAGGGCCTCGCGGTCTTGAGGCAGCCGACGCCGGCGCTGGCTCCCGGCCGCGGGCGCGCCCGCGCGTCGAAGTCGCGCGCGCTGAACAAGCAGCTCACCGGGCCCGGCGCGCTGCGGCGGCTGCGCTTCGCGACGCGCTGGGAGAAAGAGACGCCGGGGCTCGAGGGCGAAGGCGAGCTGTGGCTCGCGTCGAAGGGCCCGGTCGTGGTGACCCAGCACTCGGCGATGGCGTTTCACACCGACGGGCGCGTGCTGTACCGCCGCGTCGAGGCCGGCGGCCTCAACATCAGCGACGACGGCCGCGCGCTGGTGACGAAGAACGGCCGGCTGCTGTTCTTCGAGGGCGGCGGCAAGGAAGCGCGGTGGCTGCGCGACTACGACGGCCCGCAGCTGAAAGGGCCCATCTTCCGCCGCGAGGGCTCGCTGCTCGTGTCGCTCGCGAACCGCGGCGTGACGTGCTTCTCGCAAGCCACCGGCGCCGAGCAGTGGCGCGTCGACCCGGCGCGCGCGCAGACGGGCCACCTCTCGGTGCACGGCGACCGCGTGCTGCTCGCGACCGACACGGGCGCGCTGCTCGGGCTCGATCTGGTGGGCGGAGTGACCCGCTTCCGCATCCGCGCGTCGCTGCCGTTCACCGCGCCGGTGGTGGCGGCCGGCAAGCGCCTGCTCGCGCTGCTCGCCCGGGGCGAGCGCTCGGCGCTGATCGCCGCCGACGTCACGACCGGCACCCTGCTGTGGAGCAAGGAGCTGCAGCTCGAGCGCCCCTCGGCGCCGGTGATGTTCCGCGGGCGCGTGCTGCTCGCCGGGCGGCGCACCGGCAAGGTGTGGCTGCAGGCGTTCTCTCGCGCCGGCGAGCAGCTGTGGGAGCGCGCCCTGCCCCTCGAGGGCTCGCGCCTGTTCGTGGTCGGCCTCGCGAACGGGGCGCTGGTTCAGGACTCGCGCGGCGCGGCGGCGTTCGTTTCGTCGGACGGGCAGATCGACTGGGTGCTGGGCACCGCCGGGGTCGAGCTGCCTCACCGGGTCGCTCCTGCCTGCGCCCGCGGGGTCGCGGTGCTGGCCGGTGAGACGGTTCGCGCGGTCGACCCTCGCAGCGGCCGGCTGCTCGCCGAGGTGAAGGTCGGGCCCGCTTTGACGGCCCTCGCGGCTGACCGGCAGCTCAATCTCTTTCTTCTCATGGAGAACGGGCTCCTCCGGGCCCTCAAGCTCGCCGCCCAGCTGAGCGTGGTTTGAGGGGGGGGCCGGGTTGGGGCCGGGTTTTCCGGGCCCGGATTTTCCGGGCCCGGGGATCGGGCCCGGGGTTCGGGCCCGGGCATGGGACCCGGAACGGTTCCGTGCACGGGAAGCGGCCCGCGTTCGTTCAGCGGTCGCGGTTCGGGCTGCGGCCGCGGTGCGGCCTTCGGTCTCGGCCCGGCTTAGACTCGTCGGAGATCGAGGCGGTCCTCTCACGCATCGAGGCCGAGAACTCCGCGCTCAACCGCGCCGTCGACCTCGCCGGGCTCAAGGACGTCGTCGTCGCCGCCGCCCTCTCCCTCCCCGCGCTCGGCATCGGGCTCGGCGGCGACCACTGCGACTCCCTCGAGTCCCGCCATGGCTGACGCGTCAGCCCGCTCGCGGCTCGAGGCCGCCCAGGCCCGCCGCGCGCCGCGAAGACGAGCTCATCGAGCTGCGCGCGCGCGGCTGGTCGCTCTTCGGCATCTTCGGCTACGGGCTGGTGAGCGAGCTCGCCAGGCACCTGCCTCGACCGGTCGCCCTGGTGTCCGGGCTCGCCGCGCCTGCGCGAGGCGCTCCGCTAGCCGTCAGTTGTTCGGCTTGCCCTTCTTCTTCGTCTCTTCGACGCGGGCGTTGATCTCGTCTTCCGGGCGCACCGAGTCCTGCGCGCCTTCCCACTTCTGGCCGGGAGCCAGCTTCCACTCCGCGGGCAGATCGAGCTTCCACAGGTGGTTCGCCAGAATGTCCGTGCCGGTCAGCGAGCGCGTGCTCTGCGTGAACGTGATCTCGACGTTCTTCACCTCGGCGGGGATCTTCGGCACGTCGAAGTGACCGACGATGATCTGCGGCGGGAACCAGCGGATGCGCCGCTGCGGGTCGTCGACCTTCATGTCGACCCCTTCCGCCGGCATCTCGCCGAACAGCTTCCCCTTCTCGTCCCACATCTTCCAGTTGCTCTTGAAGCTCGCGCTGACCACCCACTTGCGGGTGCCGCGGTCGTCGATGACGCGCTCCTCGCCCGGGATGCCCCAGACCACGAACGTGAAGCGGGTCTTGTCGCCCGTCGGCACCGTGTTGACGATGTCCCAGCGGATGCCGTGGTCCGTCGACGTCCACATCGGCTCGTACTTGCCGGTCTGAAAGTCGTCGAAGAACTTCCGCACGTACTCGTAGGCGGCCTTCTTCTCTTCGTAGTTGTCGTCTTCGCCCTTCTTCTTCTTCGAGCGCTCGTCGAGCTCGGTCAGGTAGTCGTCGAACTTGCGGTTGCCGCCGTACTTGTTGATGTGCTCGTTGACCTCTTTGAAGTACCAGCGGAAGAACGTGCCGACCTCGTCTTTGTACGTCTTCTCGTCGGGGTTCACGCGGATCCACGCGACGCGCTCGAGGTACGCCGACTTGATCTTGAGCGCGCTCTCGTTGCGCTGCGCCTCGGCCGTCTTCGCGTCGAACTTCCGATACACGTAAACCATGCCGGCGATGACGCCGACCGTCACGATGATGAAACCGATGTAGCGCGTCATGGCGCATCCATACGATGCTTCCGCCGGGTGATCCAGCGTTCGGACGTGCTGAAGCTGCCGGTCGCGCTGCCGCTCGAGGCCGGCGGCCTCCTCGTGGACGCCGAAGTCGCGATCGAGGCCTATGGCCACCCCTCCCCCGACAAGGCCCTCGTGCTGCTGCACGACTTCACCGACTCGCACCACGCCCTCGAGGGCTGGGGCACGAAGCTCCTCGGCCGCGGCAAGCCGATCGACCCCGCCCAGTACTGGGTCGTGTCGCTGAACCTGCTCGGCAGCCCCTTCGGCTCGACCTCGGCCGCCATGCTGCAGGGCCACGAGGAGCCCTACTCGTTCTCCCTCGAAGACATGGGCCGCGCCGCCGCCTCGGCGATGCGCGTGCTCGGGGTGAAGAAGCCGCGGGTGGTCGTCGGCATCGGCCTGGGCGGCATGGTCGCGCTGAAGATGGCCGCCACGTTCCCCGACCTCGTCGCCGGCGTGCTCACCATCGGCGCCGCCGGCTCGCTGCCCAAGAGCCTCCGCGAAGCACTGACGATCACCTGGGCGCACTACCGCGCCGGGACGCTGAAGAAGGCGCGCGTCGAGCTCCTGCGGCGGCACTACGACCGGCACGCGCTCGTGAAGCGGTTCGGAGACAACGCCGCGGTCGAGGCGTTCTTGAGCGGCGAGGCCGACGCCTTCATGCTCGACTTCGACCCGCGCTGCTACGCATCGCTCGCGCAGGCGTACGGAGGGGCCGACTTGAAGGAGTCGCTCGACAAGATCACCTGCCGCGCGCTCCTGGTGGCCGGGTCGCCCGACGAGATCGCTCCGGCGACGAAGGTGAGAGAGGCGTATCACCGCATCGCCAGCGCCGGCGCGAAGGCCAGGTTCTACGAGATCCCCTCCGAGGGCGGGCATGCCGATCTGCTCACCGAGATCGGCCGCATCAAGGGCCCCGTTCGCGAGTTCCTCACGTCGCTGGATTAGAGGGTCGGCAGCCTCACCGCGAGCAGCGCGCCACCGCCTTGCGCCTCGTGCGCGGTGATCGTGCCGCCGTGGCCCTCGACGATCTGCCTCGCCGCGTAGAGGCCCAGCCCGAGCCCGCCCCAGTCGCGGAAGCCCTGGCCGTGCTCGAACCGGCCGAAGACCCGCTCCCGGTCTTCTTTCGCGATGCCGGGGCCGTGGTCGCGCACCGTCAGCAGCGCGTGCCCCGGCCCGCTCGACAGCTCGACCTCGATCGGCGTGTTCGGCGCGTACTTCGCCGCGTTGCCCAGCAGGTTCGTGACCACCTGGCCCAGGCGCACCGGGTCGAAGTCTCCGGGCACCGGCCCGGCGATGCGCGCCTCCACCGCACAGCCCTGCGCCGCCGCCGCCGGCCTGAACGACTCGACCGCGCCCGCGACGATCGCCGCGAGGTCACACCGGCCCTTCTGCAGCACGAGCCGGCCGCCGGCCATCGCGCTCGCGTCGAGCAGCGAGTCGACCAGCGCGGTCAGCTTGTGGTTCGCGTCGATCGCGGTCTGGAAGCGCGCGACGTGGCCGGGCTCCTTCAGCTGCCGGCGAATGCCCTCGAGCGCGAGGTGCATCGCGGCGAGCGGCGTCTTGAGCTCGTGCGACGCGATCGAGAGGAAGTCGTCGCGCAGATCGATCGCGGCCCGCGCCTGCGCCAGCTCGAGCCGCAGCTGCTCGGCCTTCTTGCGCTCGGTGAGATCGCGCGTCACCTTGCCGTAGCCGATGAGGCCGCCCTTCTCGTCTTTCAGCGCGGTGACGGTGACGTCGGCCCAGAACGTCGAGCCGTCTTTGCGCACGCGCTCGCCCTGGTCGTGCACCGTGCCGCGCTCCGCGGCCTCGGCCAGCAGGCGCCCGGGCTTGCCGAGCTCGCGGTCGGCGAGCGGGTAGAAGACCGAGGTCGGGCGCCCGATGATCTCGCTCGCCGCCCACCCCTTGATGGCCTGGGCCCCCGCGTTCCAGCTGCGCACCGTGCCGTTCGCGTCGAGCACGAAGATCGCGTAGTCGCGCACGCTGTCGACCAGCAGGCGGTAGCGCTCCTCGCTCATGCGTCAGCCCCTAACGCATTCGTTGCATGCGCGCCTTCAGCGCGCCGACGAGCATGTCGATGGCGGTGTCGTTGTTGCCGCCGTGGGGAATGATGATGTCTGCCCAACGCTTGCTGGGCTCGACGAAGCCCATGTGCATGGGGCGAACGTGACGGAAGTACTGCCCGACGACGTGATCGAAGTCGCGGCCGCGCTCTTTGATGTCGCGGGTGAGGCGGCGGATGATGCGCACGTCGTCTTCGGCGTCGACGAAGATGCGCACGTCGAGCTCGCGGCGCAGCTGCTCGATGTGCAGCACCAGAATGCCCTCGATGAGGATGATCTCGGCCGGCTGGATCTCGGCGATCTCGGTGCGGCGCGTCGAGGTCACGAAGTCGTACTGCGGCTTCTTGATGGGCACCCCCGCCTTGAGCGCTTTGAGGTGGTGGACCAGCAGCTCGGTGTCGAAGGCGTCGGGGTGGTCGAAGTTGACCTCGCGGCGCTCGTCGAGCGTCAGGTGCTTCAGGTCTTTGTAGTAGCTGTCTTGATCGATGAGGATGACGCGCGACGGGCTCAACGCCTCGTGGATCTTCCGGGCGACGGTCGTTTTTCCCGAGGCGGTTCCGCCGGCGATGCCGACGACGAGCGAGGACGACATGCCGGGGCCTATACCGCAAACCGCGGCGGTTAGAACTCGAACGCGTCACCGAGCTCGAGCACCTGCACCGGCAGCTCCTTCAGCTCGGCCTTCAGCTGCGTCACGAACGCGGGCTTCAGGTGATACAGCAGCACCGCACAGCCGTTGCGCTCGAACTTCCCGAGCTCGCCGGCCAGCGTCTGGGGGGTGAGGTGGCCCGAGATGTCGGCGAGCCACTGCATCGAGTTCGGGAAGCTCGTCTCGAGCAGCAGCGCCTTGAGGCCCACCGTCTTGTTCAGCACCTGCCACAGCTTCTTCGTGGGGCCGGTGTCGCCGCTGATCGCCATCGTGGTCTGGCCGTCGCTGATCACGAAGCCGCACGACTCGACCGGGTGGGTCACGGGAATCGACTGCACGGTGTAGCGGCCGATCTTGAACTTCGCTCCCGGCTTGAACTGCTTGAGCTGCAGCACCGGCTTCTTCTTCTGCGTCTTGATCTTCGTGAAGTCCGGCCACAGCACGTCGTTGAACATGTTCTTCTTCAACGTCGCGCAGCACTCGCTGCTCGACCAGATCGTCACCGGGTGATCGCGCCGCCCGACGATGAGGTCGCTCATCATCGGCAGGTCCTTCACGTGATCGAAGTGGCTGTGCGTGAGGAGAATGTGATCGACCTTGAGCAGGTCTTCGAGCGAGAGCGTGCTCGTCAGCGAGCCGGCGTCGATGGCCATGACGCCGTCGAGCAGGAAGCACGTGCTCTTGCACCGAGGGAGCTCACCGCCGTGGCAGCCTAGAACGCTGAGCTTCAAAGGGTCAGAGGTCTCCGAACTTCCACTTCATCTCGAGGTACCTCAGGAAATCGAAGAGCCGCGCGGTGTCGCGCACGGTGACGCGGTCGCCGGCGACGTCGATGAGGCCCGAGCGCTCGAGCCGGTGCAGCATGTAGCGAATCGCCGGCTCGCCGACGGCGAGCTCGCGCGGCAGATCTCTCACCGGGAAGTCGATCTCGATGCCCTCTTCGCCGGCGCGGCCGCGCGTCTGGCACACGTGCAGCATGTGCTGGATCACCCGGCTCGACGGGTCGGCCATCAACAGGTTCTCGATCTGGGCGTCGGCGTCTGAGAGCCGCTCGGCGAGCTTCTTGATCATGCGCACCGCGATCTCGGAGTTGCCGCGGATCATGCCCTCGAACGTCTTGGGGTCGATGACGAGCAGCCGCGCGTCTTGCTCGACGATCGCGCTCGCGTTGCGGGGCTTGTTCGAGATGATCGCCATCTCGCCGAAGAACTCGCCCGGCCCCAGGATCGCGAGCACCTTCTCGACGTCGCGAACCTTCTTCGAGATCGCGATCTTGCCGGACTGGAGAACGAACATCTCTTTGCCGGGCTCACCCTCACGGAACAGCACCGTGCCCTTCGGCAGCTCTTTGCCGAACTTGTTGAAGAGGGTTTCTTCTGCGCCCATGGGTGAGAGGCCTTCGTGTCGAGTTAGCTACGGTTGTCGAGAGCGGTCAACTTAAGCGCTACCCGCTCCTGTAGCGAAAGCTACTTGTGCGTTGCGGTGTACACGCCGTCCCACCCCTGCCCCGGGGGGAACTGGCGCAGCTGAGCGATCTCCTCGAGGTAGCGGCGCGTCGGCGGGTCCTCGGGCCACAGCTCGAGCACCCGCTTGAACGACGCCTCGGCCGCGTCCCAGCTCTGCGCCACGTAGTCGTCGAGGCCCTTCTCGAAGGCGGCGATGGCCTCGGCCTCCTTGCCCTCGGCCTTCCCGAGCCCGCGCAGCTCGTAGATCTTCACCGGCTTGCGCTTGCCCTTCACGCGTACGGCCCCGAGGCGGCGCGTGATGACGTGATCCTTCACCGCCGGGTACGTGCCCTCGCCCAGGATGATCTTGGTGTCGTACTCCTTGTTCGTGCCCTCGAGGCGGGAGCCCAGGTTCACCGCGTCGCCCATCACCGTGTAGTCGACGCGCACGTCGGAGCCGATGTTGCCGACGATCATGGTGCCGGTGTTGATGCCGACGCCGATGTCGAACTCGGGGTAGTTCTCGCTGCGCCACTTGGCCTTGAGCTCCTCGAGCTTCTGCAGCATGGCCCAGGCGGCGCGGCAGGCGCGCACCGCGTGATCGGGCTGCTCGACGGGCGCGTTCCAGAACGCCATCACGGCGTCGCCGATGTACTTGTCGAGCGTGCCCTTCTCGTCGAACACGATGCGCGTCATCGGCGAGAGGTACTCGTTCATGAACGCGGCGAGCTTCTCGGGCAGCATGCGCTCGGACAGCGTCGTGAACCCGCGGATGTCGCTGAACAGCACGGTCATCTCGCGCTTCTCGCCCTTGTTGAGCTTGTCGGGGTTCTGGAGCGCCTCTTCCATCACGTCTTCGCCGAGGTAGCGCGTGAACGTCGAGCGCAGCTTCAGCTTCTCGCGGTCGGTGCTGAGGTAGCCGAGGAAGATGACGCTGAACGCGGCGGCGACGACGTTCACGAGCGGCATGACGGTGGCGAGCAGCACGCCGCCGCCGAACAGCGCCTGCGCGAGCGTCGCCCAGGCGACGGCGATGGCGGCGATCAGGGCCCCCTTCGCCGCGAACGAGCCGATGCGGGGGATGAGGATGCCCAGGGCGAGCGCGACGGCGAACATGCTCGCGAGCTCGACCCAGAGGAGCGTCTTGGGCCGCGCGAGGAAGTCGCCCTTCAGCAGGTTCGAGGCGATCGACGCGTGGCCGTAGATCCCGGGCTCCGACTCCTTGAACGGGGTGACGCGCTGGTCGCCGCTGCTGCCGGTGAGCGTGACGCCGACGAGCACGAGCTTGCCGTCGACGTCCTTCGGGTCGAAGGTGCCTTCGATGACGTCGGCGATCGAGATGGTGCGGAAGGTCTGACCCGGGCCGACGTGGTTGATGAGCGCGAACGGCTCGTGGTCTTCGATGGGCCACGAGACGGTGCCGGTCGCGCCCTGCAGCTCGATGGCGGTGAGCTGGAAGTTGTCGTGATCCCACACGGGCACCAGGCTGGCCTCGCGCCAGATCGCGGCCGCATGCACCGGCATGCTCGCGATGAAGGCCTTCGGGCCGGTCAGCTTCACGAGCGGGGCCGAGCGGCGCGTGGTGCCGTCGACGTCGGGCAGCTGGTTCAGGTGACCGAGGGCGTTGCCGTGCCCGGTGAGGATCTCGAGCGGCGCCTGCGCCGAGCGCTGCGGGTACGCCTCGATCTTGTCGACGTTCAGCGTGCGCTCGGTGCCGCCCAGAGGCGTGTAGCGCCTCATCAGCGAGGCCTCGAGCAGGCGCTCGTGCTCGGCGACCGTCTCGGCCGAGAAGTCCTTCGCCTCGGAGTCGCCGTACGTGAACACGCCCTGCACGAGCTTCGGGCCCGCCTTCGCGAAGGCCTTCGCGAGCAGCGCGTCGTTCGAGGCCGAGGCGCGCTGCGCGAGCAGCTCGCGGAACTCGGCGGCGCCGCCCCCCTGCGCGTCGAACTTCGCGAGCAGGTCGCGGTAGACCGCGCTCTCGTCTTGCGACTCGTCGGTGTACGTGATGTCGAGCCCGATCGCCTTCGCCTTCGCGTCGACGAGGTGCTCGACGGCCGCCGCCATGCGGTGCCGCGGCCACGGGGGCAGGCCGAACTTCTGGGCGCTCTTCTCGTCGACGGCGACGACGGTGATCGCCGGGTGCGGCTCGTTCGCCCCGCGAATGCGGAAGCGCAGATCGTACGCGCGGGCCTCGAGCAGCTGCACGCCGCGGATCAGCGGGTCGCTGCGCCCGGTGAGGCCGACGGCCGGCAGCGCGTTCGCCCGCAGGTGGAGGAACGCGCAGACGAGCGCCACCGCCAGCGCGACCAGCTCGTAGCGGCGCCGAGAGAGGAGCCCCAAGCGGCCATCGAGGTTAGTCGCGAATGGCAGTGCCGCCTTGAAAAAAGCTGCCCGGCACGTAGAAGCGTGGGCCCGTGGGCGCGAGCTACAAAGACGCAGGAGTCGACATCGAAGCAGGCGACGCTCTGGTCGAGCGGATCAAGCCCCACGCGGCCCGCACGCGGCGGCCCGAGCTGCTCTCGGGCGTCGGCGGCTTCGGCGGGCTCTTCGCGATCCCGCCGGGGAAGTACAGAGAGCCCGTGCTGGTCAGCGGCACCGACGGGGTCGGCACCAAGCTGAAGCTGGCGTTCGCGCTCGACCGGCACGACACGGTGGGCATCGATCTCGTCGCGATGAGCGTGAACGACGTGCTCACCTGCGGCGCCGAGCCGCTGTTCTTCCTCGACTACTTCGCGACCTCGAAGCTCGACGTCGACCGCGCCGAGAAGGTGATCGCGGGCATCGCGCGCGGGTGCGAGCTGGCCGGCTGTAGCTTGCTCGGCGGCGAGACGGCCGAGCTGCCCGGCTTCTACGCGCCGGGCGACTACGAGCTCGCGGGCTTCGCGGTCGGCATCGTCGAGAGATCGGCGATCATCGACGGCCGCAGCATCGTGCCGGGCGATGCCGTCATCGGGCTGGCGTCGAGCGGCCTTCACAGCAACGGCTTCTCGCTGGTGCGGAAGATCTACGAGGGGCGCCCGCTCGACCCCGCGCTGCTCGAGCCGACGCGCATCTACGTGAAGCAGGTGCTCGCGCTCTGCAGAGAGGTGAAGGTGAAGGGCCTCGCGCACATCACGGGGTCGGGGTTGCCGGGCAACGTGCCGCGCTGCCTGCCCGACGGCACGCGGGCGCGGCTGTTCGAGCGCTCGTGGAAGCGGCCCGCGATCTTCGACCAGCTGCAGGCGTGGGGGCAGGTGGCGCGCGACGAGATGTTTTCCACGTTCAACATGGGCCTCGGCATGATCGCGGTGGTGTCGCCGTCCGAGGTGCCGGCCGCGCTGAAGTTCCTCGGCGAGGGTGCGTGGGAGGTCGGCGTCATCGAGGCCGGCACGCCGGGCCGCGAGGCCGAGGCGATCATCGAGCCATGAACGTCGGCGTGCTCGCGTCCGGCAGCGGTTCGAACTTTCAGGCGCTGGTCGATGCGCTGAACGTGCCGGGCGCGCCGGCGCGGGTCGTCGTGCTCGGGTGCAACGTGCCGTCGGCGCGGGTGGTCGAGCGGGCGCGGGCGGCGGGTGTCGCCGTCGAGCTGGTCGATCACAAGCCGTTCGGCGGCGACCGGGCGGCGTACGATGCCGCGGTGGTCGAGGCGCTGCGCAAGCACCAGGTCGAGCTCGTGTGCCTCGCGGGGTTCATGCGGCTGGTCGGAAAGACGCTGCTTTCGGCGTTTCCTTCGCGCGTGCTGAACATTCACCCTGCCCTGCTTCCTTCGTTTCCCGGGATGCACGCGCAGCGACAGGCGGTCGCTTACGGGGTGAAGGTGAGCGGGGTGACGGTGCACTTCGTGGACGAAGGGACGGACACGGGGCCGATCATCGCGCAGACTGCGGTGCCGGTGCTCGATTCGGATGACGAGGCTGCGCTTTCGGCGCGCATTCTGGTGGAGGAGCACAGGCTCTATCCCGAGGTGGTTCGCCTGATCGCGTCAGGCAGGGTTGGGGTCGAGGGGCGAAGGGTCAGGGTGTCGGGGTGAGGGTGAGGGTGAGGGCACGCGTCCGCGTTCGTTCAGGGGTTCGGGCGGCGGAAAGTGAACCGGCGCGGCCCAGGGCCCGGCCCGAACGCCGGCCGCAGCCCGAACCGCTTCCCGTGAACGAACGCGGACCCGTCAACCGGCCCGTGCCTTTTCCCGGTCCCACTCCCCATCCCGCGCCCCATCCCCCGCCCCATCCCCGAGAGGGCAGAGCGTGAGCACGGTGACCCGCTCCCGCACCTCCCCCGCCCCGACCCGCCACGTCTACGACGTGGCGGTGATCGGCAGCCACCTGGGCGGAGCGATCTGCGCCGCGCTGCTGCAGCGCCGGGGCCACCACGTGCTGTACGTGGAGCACGACGGCACGAGCCAGGGCTACGTGCACGGCGGCTGGCTGCTCCCGTACGCGCCGTTCGTGCTGCCGGCGCTCAAGGCCTGCGCCCCGCTCGAAGAGGCGCTGACCGAGCTCGGCCTGAACACGGCGTACACGCGCACGGCCCACCTGCCGCAGCCGATGCTGCAGCTCGCGATGCCGCAGACGCGCTTCGACCTCACGATGGACCCGAAGCAGCGCCAAAGAGAGCTGCAGCGCGCGCTCCCCGCCTCCGACGCTGCGGCGTTCACGAAGCTGTGGGACGACGCGGCGTCGCGCCTCGAGCGCACCGAGCCGTTCCTCAAAGAGAAGCCCGAGCTGCCGCCCGAGGGCATGATCGGCACGTGGCAGTTCAAGCGCGTGGTCGCGAAGCACCCGGCCGTCACCGAGGAGCTCGAGATCCCGAAGGACGCCGCCGCCGCGCTGCTCGGCACGCTCGCCGACTTCGGAGTGAACGTCGCCGAGCGCCACGAGCTCGCCTCGACGCGGCCGTTCTCGATGATGCTGCAGGGCGTTCACAGCTGGCCGGGCGGCCGCGACGGCCTGCGCGAGCTGGTGCTGAACCGCCTGTCCGAGCTCGGCGGCGACGTTCTCGCGCACGACGCCTCGACCGTCGTCGAAGAGATCGCGTTCGACGGCAGCCGCATCGCCGGCATCAAGCTCGTGAAGTCCGAGACCATCTACAAGGTCGGCTGCGTGGTCGGCGCCTCCGACGCCGCCGCGCTGCGCCGCCTGGTGCCCGACAAGAAGAAGCACCGCGACCTCGCCGATCTGCTCGACGGGCCGGCTGCGAAGCGCGTGCTGTTCTCGGTGAACTGGGTCGTGCCCGAGGCGTCGCTGCCGCGCGGCATGGGCGAGATGGTGCTCATCAAGCCGCGCGACGCCACGCTGAACCCGGTTCTGGTGCAGGTCTCGCCGTCGCGACGCGCTCCCGGCGAGCCGCCGGCGCCTGAAGACGACCGCACGGTCTGCGCCGGGCTGTTCGTCGAGGCGAACCTGCGCGAGCAGGGCGAGGAGCAGCTGCAGGAGCTCGCCGACCGCGTGAACGCCGAGCTCGATCTCTTGATGCCGTTCACGCGCGAGAAGGCCCGGCTCGTGTCGGCGCCGTACCTGCACGCGAGCGGAGTGCGCGGCAGCCGCCTGATGCCGCACCCGCTGCTCAAGCTCGACGAGCCCGCGCTGCTCGGGGTGACGGGCCTGCCGGTGAAGGCGCCGGTGAAGCACCTGTTCCTAGCGAGCCGCGAGGTGCTGCCCGGGCTCGGCCTCGAGGGCGAGCTGATCGCCGCGCTGCGCGCCGCGAAGCTGATTCAGGAGACGCTGAAGAAGTCGAACCCGCTGGCGAAGCAATGAAGGCTCGTCGGCCGCCGGTCAGCGGTGACGCGACAGCGTCACAGCGGGCGACAGACCCGGAACTGCCGGCGGCCGACCGGGAATTCGCGCAGCTGCCGACCGAGGCGGTGCACGCGGACGCCGATCGTCTCGACCAGGCGAGCACGCGAGCGCTGGTGCGCGCGCTGAACCGCGAAGACGGGGTGGCGGTGCGCGCCGTCGGGGAAGCGGGCGCCGACATCGCGGTGCTGGCCGACGTGCTGGCAGGCGTCATCCGCGGCGGCGGGCGGCTGTACTACGTCGGCGCGGGCACGAGCGGGCGGCTGGGAGCGCTGGATGCGGCCGAGTGGCCTCCGACGTTCGGGACGCCGCGGTCGCTGGCGGTGGCGGTGATCGCCGGCGGGCCGCGGGCGCTGACGCGGGCCATCGAAGAGATCGAGGCGCAGCCGAAGGCCGGCGCGCGCGCGGTGAAGGCCGTGAGACCGAAGGACCTCGTCATCGGCATCACGGCGAGCGGCACCACGCCGTTCGTGCTCGGAGCGCTCGCTGAGGCCCGCCGCCGCGGCGCGACGACGGCGCTGGTGACGTGCAACCCGCAGGCGCGGGTGAAGGTAGAGCACCGCGTCACCGCCGACACGGGGGCCGAGCTGGTCGCGGGCTCGACGCGGCTCAAGGCCGGCACCGCGACGAAGCTGATCCTCAACGCCGTCTCGACGGCCGCGATGATCCGCCTCGGGCGCGTGAAGCGTGGCCGGATGGCGTACCTCCGACCGTTGAACCCGAAGCTGAGGGCGCGCGCGAGGCGCATCGCGAGGGAGCTCGAATGATCGAGGACCTGCTGAAGACGATCGAGCGGTCTGGCTCGGAGAACAACTTCACCGCCGCCGAGGTGCGCGACGACGTCGTCGAGTGGCTCGAGCTGGTGGCCGAGGAGCACGCAGACTTCCCCGAGACCGCGGGCGAGCCGGTGTGGAACCTGAACGCGAAGGACTTCGACGACGGTGACGACGCGTTCGTGGCGTACGTCTTCGAGGCCGACACGGTCACGTTCGCGGCCGGGCGTACACCGGGCGGCGGCGCCATCATCCGCTTCTGCGAGAACGAGTTCGACGGCGAAGCCACCGAGGTGATCGCGGCCTTGCAGGCGCGCTTCAAGCCCGTCGCGGTGCGCTCCTTTCCGCGCGCCGACGTCGAGCGCTGGCTGGGCCGCTGAAGCCGGCCGTCAGTGAACGACGCGCGTCCACATGCGCACACCGCCGAGAAACGCGCGGTCGTTGCCGCCCTGGCGAATCGACCGGTGCGGGAAGTGCTTGCGAAACGGCTTGAGCAGCTCGACGCCGCCACCGCCGAGCACGATCTCGTCGGGGTGAAGGCTGCGGTTGAAGTCTTCGATGGTCGCCTTCACGGAGGCGATCCACTTGCGCTTTCCGTCGCGCTTCAGCGCCGCCTTGTCGACCATGTTGACGTGGGCCTCGCCGAGCTCGGTCGCGATGACGTGGCCTTCGACCACGAGCGACACGCCCAGGCCCGTGCCGAAGCCGAGGAACAGCGTGACGCCGGGCTTGCGCGCGCTCCCCAGCGCCTGCATCGCCGCGTCGTTGATGACCCGCACCCGCTTCTTGAGCGCCTTCGCGAAGTCGAACCCTACCCACCCGGGCCCCAGGTTCGCGGGCTCGAACAGCACCTGGTTGTTCTTCACGACGCCGGGGAAGCCGATGCTCACCCGATCGTAACGCCAGCCGCCGGTGATGAGCTTCAGCTCGTACACGAACTTGTCGGGCGTGAGCTGCTTGCCGGTTCGGAACCGTAACGGGTCCTTCCCCTCGAGCTTCAGCTTCGCGCTGGTTCCGCCGATGTCGACGACGAGCACCCTCACCGCCGTGTTTCCTAACGGCGAGGCTGCCAGAAAGCTTCCTGACGCCACCGCACGCGCTAAGAAGGAGACATGCCGCTCCCCGAGCGACTGGTGCGCGCCGCCGACAAGACCGAGCGCATCGTCGTCGGCCTCATCTCGGGCACCAGCGTCGACGCCATCGAGGCCGTCGTGTGCGGCATCAGCGGCACCGGCGGCGACGCCGCCCTCGATCTGCTCAGCCACGTCAGCGTCCACTTCCCGCCCGCCCTCGCGCGCCGGGTGCTGGCGATCTCGGACGTGCGCGAGGTGTGCGCGCTCAACTTCGAGCTCGGCGACCGCTTCGGCCGCGCCGCGCTGAAGGCGATACAGGTCGCCGGCCTGAAGCCGAAAGACGTCGACCTCATCGGCAGCCACGGCCAGACCGTCGCGCACCTGCCGGGCTCGACGCTGCAGATCGGCGAGGCCAGCGTCATCGCCGAGCTCACCGGCGCGCCCGTGGTCTGCGACTTCCGCACCCGCGACGTCGCCGCCGGGGGCGAGGGCGCCCCGCTCGTGCCGTACGCCGACTGGGTGCTGTTCCGGAAGCCGGGCGCCCATCGCGCGCTGCAGAACATCGGCGGCATCGCGAACGTCAGCGTCGTGTCAGATCGGCTCGAAGACACCCTCGCGTTCGACACCGGCCCCGGCAACATGCTGCTCGACGCCGTCACGCGCTTCGCGACGCGCAACAAGAAGGCCTACGACGAGGGAGGCAGGCTCGCGCTCCAGGGCCGCATCATGCCCGACGTGCTGCGCGAGCTGCTCGAGCACCCCTTCCTGAAGAAGAAGCCGCCGCGCAGCGCCGGCCGCGATCAGTTCGGAGAGGCGCTGTCGATGAAGCTGTGGCGGCGCTTCAAGCGGCGGCCGACCGACCTGCTCGCGACGCTCACCGCGTTCACCATCGAGGCGACCGTGCGCGCGTACGAGCGGTTCGTGCTGCCGAAGCACGCGCTCGAGGCCGTCTACCTCTCGGGCGGAGGCAGCCGGAACCCGTTCATCGTCGAGGGGCTGGAGCGCAGGCTCGCTCCGCTTCCGGTGCGGCCGCTCGACGCGCTCGGCTTCCCGGAAGGAGCGAAGGAGGCCGCCTGCTTCGCGCTCCTGGCCAGCGAGTGGCTGTCGGGCACCGCGCAGAACGTGCCCTCCGCGACAGGAGCCAGGGCCCGTGTCATTCTCGGCAAGGTTGCGCCCTAAAGAACCATGAGCTCGGTCAACGTCCTCGCCCGGGAGATCGCAGCGAAGGTGGTGTTCTACGGCCCCGGCCTGTCGGGGAAGACCACGACGCTGAAGAAGATCTACGACTCGGTGAAGCCCGCGCACCGCGGCGAGCTGATGTCGCTGCCGACCGAGGCCGACCGCACGCTGTTCTTCGACTTCCTGCCGGTGAAGGTCGAGCGCGTCGGCGAGTACTCGGTGCGGCTCGCGCTCTACACGGTGCCCGGCCAGGTCTTCTACAACGCCACGCGCAAGCTCGTGCTGCAGGGCGCCGACGGCGTCGTGTTCGTCGCCGACTCGCAGGAGGCCGCGGAGGACGCGAACCGCGAGTCGCTCGTGAACCTCGAAGAGAACCTCGCCGAGCAGGGCATTCGCCTCGAGCGGTTCCCGCTCGTGATCCAGTACAACAAGCGCGACCTGCCCGGAGTCGTGCCGGTCGAGCGCCTGCGCTCGATGCTGAACACGCGCGGCGTGCCCGACTTCGAGACGTGCGCGACGTCGGGCCAGGGCGTGCTCGACACGCTGAAGGCGGTGATGCGGCTCGTCATCCGCGACCTGCGGCAGAAGAAGGTGGTGCCGCCGGCGCGCGGCGAGGCGCCCGACGGGCCGGACCTCGAGGGCCAGCTGCGGCAGCACCTGCCGGCGTCGACCCCGACGCGGGGCGAGACGGCGACGAATGCGGGCCGGCCGGCGGTGGCGATGACGCCTCCGCTGGCGACGCCGGCGCGCGGGCACCCGGCGGTGGCGAAGGTCGCAGCCGCGAGCAGCCCGCCGAAGCGGGCGATGGGGCCGGCGGCGGCGCTGGCTCCGGGAGCGCTGATCGATCAGGCGCGGGTGGCGGACTCGGCGTTCGCCGCGGGCGACTACGACGCGTGCGTGCGCACCTGCCAGGAGGCCGTGCGCCGCGCGCTCGCGTACGCGGGCACGAACACCGACGCGGCGTCGCAGGCGCTGATGGTGCGCGTCGACGGGCCCGACCTCTTGCGCCTCGAGCTGCTCGCGAACCACTCGCACCTGCGCGTCGACGACGCGGCGTTCGCGCTGTACGTGCTGATGCAGACCTTCGTGCGGCTGCAGGCGGCCGGGCTGCCTCCGCACGCCGAGTGACGGCTACGCGGCCTGCTCGGCGATGAGGCCCATGCGCCTCAGCTTGAAGAGCGTCTTCAGCGTGTCGAGCTCGCGCAGCTGGCCGGCCAGCACGATCGCGCTCACGTCCCAGCGGCCGTTCACCATCGCGGCGATCTGCCGCTCCTCGGGCCGCAGCGCGGCGAGGGCCTCGGGGTCGTCGACGGGGTCGAGCACGGTCACCGGCGGGAGCTCGCGGTAGAGCGACGCCACGTGCTCGCGCTCGACCATGCGCAGGAACTCGCGGACGCGCCGATCGGAAGGGTCCGAGATCAGCAGCGCCGAGAACACCATCGAGGCCGCCTCGAACTGCCGCTCCTTGAGCAGAATGGCGCCCTTCTCGAGCATGTCGGCGACGGGATCCGGCTCGAGCTCCACCGTGCCCTCGACCTGAACCTTGCGCGCCCGCCACAGCTCGTGCACCGCGCGCAAGACGAGGCCGCGCTGCACGCCGAGCAGGAGCCGCAGCCGCCCGAGGTTCAGCGGCCCGTGGGTCTGACACGCATGGAGGATCGCGCGCTGCACCACCGGCTGCCCGCTCATCGCGTGGTGTGAGCCGAGCACGGTCATCGTGTCGTGCGGCAGGGCGCGCTCGATGTCGGGCAGCTCGTCGACCCAGCGCAGGCTCTCGAACAACAGGTGCCGCAGCGGCACCGAGAGCGGCACCCACTCGTCGTTGCCGCGGTCGGGGTCCTCGGTCCAGTGGAAGCGGCCGCCCTGCACCTGCGTGAGATCGGCGATCGAGCCGATGAGCTCGTCGGAGGCCAGCTCGCGGATGAGCTGCTCGACCTCGGGCGCGACGTCGAGCGTCTGCGTCGTGCCCTTGTTGGTGCGCAGCGCCGTCAGCACGCGCTGGCCCGAGGCCATGCCGCCCTGCTCGAGGGCGCGGGCGAGGTGCTCCCAGAGGCCGGGCGCGGCGGTCGCGACGATCTGCCCGGTGAGGAGAAACACCTTCCGCTCGCCGGCGTCCCACTGGACCTGCAGGGCGCCCGTCTTGCGCGAGCTGTCGAGCCACTGGAGGAGCTCGGGCAGCGGGTAGCTGGAGAAGTCTCCGTGGAAGGCCATCTGGAAGCTCGGCGGGCTGAGGTTACAGTGTCGCTCCGTGCGCGTCGCGCTCCTGTTCATCGATGGTGTCGGCATCGGCAGGCGCGACGCGGCCGTGAACCCGCTGGCGCGAGGCGAGCTGCTCTTGTCGCAGTTCGACGACGGCTCGGGCACCGCGCTGCCGCACGGCGGCCAGCTCGCCGCGCTCGACGCCACGTTCGGGGTCGAAGGGCGGCCCCAGTCGGCGACGAACCAGACGGCGCTGTACACGGGCGAGCCGGCTCCGAGGCTGATTGGCCGCCACAAGCTCGGCTACCCGAATGCCGAGCTGACCGAGCTCATCTCGAGGCGCTCGATCGTGAAGCGGCTGAGGGAGCACGGCGTCTCGGCGAGCTTCGTGAACGCGTTTCCCGCGATCTACTTCGAGCTGATGGGCAAGGTGCGGCACTGGAAGCCGTCGGCGAGCACCCTCGCCTTCCGCGCCGGCGACGTGCCGCTGCGCCAGTTCCCCGACGGCCTGCCGGCGGACATCGACGGCTCCCGGGCGCGGCGCCGCGGCTTCGAGGTGCCCGAGCTGAGCGCGCACGAGGCCGCGAAGGTCTTCTGGAGCTGCTCGGCCGACTTCACCCTGTTCGAGCACTTCGCGGCCGACGAGGCCGCCCACGAGCGCGACGCCGCCGCCGTGGAGCACGCGCTCGGCACCTTCGATGCGTTTGCGAGGGCCGTGATTGAAACGCGGCCGGCCGACGTCCAGGTGCTGGTGACGTCGGATCATGGGAATGCGGAGGATCTGTCGACCCGATCGCACACGCTCGCTCGCGTGCCTCTGCTCGCCTTCGGTGGGCCGCCGCTGCCTGCGCTCGGCGACGTCGCCGACGTCGGCCGGTACGTGCTGCGGCAGCTGGGAGCCGAGCGGTGATCCGCTGGCTCCCGCTGTTGCTCGCGGGCTGCGCCACCCCGCTCTCGGCGCTGACCGATCACCGCCAGCTGACCACCCCGATGGGGCCGGTCATCATCCGCTCGGCGCCCTGGGCGCAACCCGAAGATCCCGCGACCGTCGCGCGCGCCGTCGAGCAGGCGACCCCGAAGCTCGCGCGCTGGGGCCCGCTCGATCGCGCGGTCGACGTCTTCGTCATGCCGACCCACGCGGACCTCGAGTCGGCCGTGCGCCGCCGGGGCTACGACTGGCTGCGCGCGTGGGCGCAGTACGACGACGTGCTCGTGCAGGCGCCCTCGACGTGGACGCACGACGAGCGCGACGTCGTCGAGCTGCTCGCGCACGAGCTGACGCACTGCCTGATGTACCAGAAGGCCGCCACCGCCGAAGACTGGGTGAGGAAGACCATTCCCCTCTGGTTCCGCGAGGGCATGGCGACCTTCACCGCCGAGCAGGGCTACCGGTGGATGACGCTCGAAGATCTCGCCCACGTCTACGAGCGCGAGAGAGACCCCATCGTGCAGGCCGAGGAGCTGTACCAGACGAAGAGCGGCGCCGTGTACGCCGCCGCCCACTACGCGTTCACGTTCCTCTTCAAGCGCTACGGCGCCGAGGGCGTCGAGCGCGTGCTCTACGGCATGTCGAAGGGCATGCCGTTCGACGCCGCGTTCGAGGCGGGCATCGGGCTCACGACCGTCGAGTTCACCGGCGAGTTCCGCCGCTTCGTCGTGTGGCGCGCGTTCCGCGGGTCGGGCAAGCGCGTCTCAGCGCAGTGACGCCGGCGCCGGCAGGAGCGGCGGCCGGTCTTTCCCCTCGACCACGCGCTGCAGCTCGATCTCCTGCAGCAGCATCGCGGGCGACACCGTCGACACCGGCACCATGCCGCTCTCGGCGCCGCAGAACCCGTTGAACGTGCCGCTCGTCTTCCCGCTCGCCATCACCTTGTTGATCGACGACAGCGGCGTGCCCACGATCTCGACGCCGCGCACGAGCGACTCTTTCCCGTCGCGCACGTCGACCCGGTACACCATGCGCGGCACGCCCTTGAACGCCTGGTAGCCGAACGACGACGTGTTCGTGTTGCCGCCGGTGATGTCCTTGATGATGAGGCCGTACGGCTTGCCCTGCCGCTTCGCCTCGGCGATCAGCATCGCCTTCAGCTGCTTGTCGTCGACCTGCTTCTTCGACTCCACGATCAGGTTCGCCATGCGCGCGACCGGCTTGTGGTTCGACTGCGCGCGGCCGTGGCCGTTGCTCTTCGAGAAGCCCTCGATCGGCTTGCGCGAGAGCAAGAAGTTCTTGAGCAGCCCGGCCTCGACGAGCGCCACCCGCTGCGCCTTCACGCCCTCGTCGTCGTAGAGGTACCAGCCGTTGAGCTGCTTGCCGCCCGCCTCGCGCAGCGTCGGGTCGTCGTAGATCGACAGGAAGCTCGCCAGCACCGGGCGGCCGATCTGGCCGCGAAACGTCTTGCCCTCGGCGTCGCTGCCCTGGCGCTCGCCCTCGAGCCGGTGCCCGACCGCCTCGTGGAACAGCACGCCCGCGGCGTCGGACTCGAGAATGGCCGGCCCGGTGTACGGGTCGATCGACGGCGCGGCGCGCAGCGCGGTGATCTCGTCGATGAGCTTCTTCGCGGCCTCGCGGACGACGGCGTCGGAGGGGAGCTGCTCCTCGGTCGGCGCGTACCAGTCGCGCGAGTCGTCGAGCAGCTGGCCGTCGCCGGCGCGCGCCCACACCGAGAGGTGCACGGCGTAGAGGGCCTCCTCGGTCACGACGCGGCCGCCCTCGGTGTTGACGAGGTACCGCACCACCTTGTCGCCGGCGATGCGCACCTCGGAGTCGAGCAGCTGCGGCGCGGCCCCGAACGTCCCCGAGACCTCGCGCGCGAGCGCGGCCCAGCGGTCGTGCGACCACGAGAACGGCAGGCGGTTGCCGAGGTAGACGGCGGGCTCTTCGCGCGTGAACGACGCGGGCCGCTTGGGGTCGTCGACGGCGTACACGTCTTCGCCCTTCTTCTTGAGGAAGTTGAAGAGCGCGGCCTTGTACTGCTGGTCGCTGACGAGCCACAGCGCGGTGCGCAGCGCGAGCGGGTGCTCGTCGATCGGAGCGTTCTTGCGGGGGATGAAGCTGTTGCCCTTCAGCGAGAACGTGAAGTCGATCTCGTCGTCGATGGAGCTGTCGAACGTGTAGTCGCCGACGCGCGCGTCGACGTACAGCTTGCGGTCGCGGTAGACATCGTCCTGGAAGATGGCTCCGTAGCGGGCCGAGATCTCGTGCTGCTCGAAGTCCTTCATCGAGTAGCTCAAGAAGTACGGCGGGGCGTTCTCTTTGAGCTTGAGCGTCTTGAAGTTGCGATCGAGCTCGATGACCATCGCGTCGAGCAGGTCTTGCCGCGCGTCGGGCGGAGGCTTCGCGCCCGCCAGCGAGGCGAATAGCAGCGTCATGGACAAGATCACGGTGTCCCCCAGTCGACCACTTCCCAGCCCCGCTTCTTCGCCACCCGCGACAGCCGCGGGTCGGGGTTCACGGCGACCGCCCGGCCGACCTGCTCGAGCACGGGGAGATCGGCGAACGAGTCGGTGAAGAACGAGCAGTCGCGCAGGTCTGCGCCGAGCGCCCGGGCCTCGGCGCGCGCGTGCTCGAGCTTGCCGGGGCCGAAGCAGATGGGCCCGACGGTGCGGCCGGTGTGAAAGCCCGCGGCGTCGACCTCGAGGTTGTTGCAGAGCATGCCGTGAAACGAGAGCTCGGCCTTCACGAGCTCCGCCATGTAGTTCGAAGACGACGTGAGGAGAACCAGCCGGTCGTCGCTGGCCCTCCTCGCCGCGAGCTCGGCCAGGGCGCCGGGCCGGAACAGGGGCCGCACCTGGCGCTCGTAGAAGCTGTGCGTGCGCTCGCGGATGTCGGCCGACCGCGTGCCGGCGAGCGCGGCGATGGCGCGGCCGACGGCCTCCTCGACCGAGGCGAACCCGAGCTCGTACTGGAGCAGCCAGGCGCCGGCCCGCAGGGCCTGGCTCCGGGTGATGTGGCCGAGGGCGACCTCCCGCCGGATCCACATGCGGGCGGAGTTCGCCGCGATGAGGGTCTGGTCGAGGTCGAAGAACGCGATGCGCATTTGAAGGGGAAGCGGTGTCGGTGATACTGCATACCAGCCTCAAAGGGGCCTGGAAGCATCGAGCCGGTCATGAAGCGTGCCCTCATCTTGATCGTCCCCCTGGCGGTGCTGGCCGTCGTCGACGCTTGCGGCCCCACCGCCCCCCGTTGCCTGGCCTCGAACTGCCAGGGCTGCTGCGACTTGAACGGCCAGTGCCAGAGCGGCGGTGACCGGTTCGCGTGCGGCACCCGCGCCAACATGTGCGTGTCGTGCGCCCAGAACGAGATCTGCGCGGCCGGCATGTGCGTGTCGGGCGACGGCGGCACCGGCGGCTCGGGCGGCCAGGGCGGCAGCGGCGGCAACGGCTCGTGCGGGCCGTCGAACTGCGGCGGCTGCTGCGACAGCACCGGCACGTGCCGCGGCGGCAACACGAACATGCTGTGCGGCAGCCGCGGCGTCACGTGCGCGGTGTGCCCGAGCCCGGCGCAGGCGTGCTCGCCGAACATCGACGCCGGCACGTTCAGCTGCCAGAACTTCGTGTGCAACGGCTGCATCTCGACGACGGGCAACTGCCTGCTGGGCACGAGCGCGGGCGCGTGCGGCGCCGACGGCGGCATGTGCCGGGCGTGCCTGTCGGGTCAGCAGTGCGTGGGCGGCCAGTGCCAGATGGCGATGGGCTGCACGACGCAGACGTGCATGGCCGGGTGCTGCGACGGCACGCAGTGCGTGGACCCTCCGACGACGGCGAAGTGCGGGCGCATGGGCGCGATGTGCAACCCGTGCCCGGGCGGCCAGATCTGCGCGGCCGGCACGTGCATGACCGGCGGAACCGCGGGCGGCAGCGGCACGGCCGGCGGCAGCGGCGGCACGGCCGGCGGCAGCCCTCCGGCGTGCAACGCGTCGAACTGCCCGAACGGCTGCTGCGACGCCGCGCTCGGCCTGTTCTGCCTGCCGGGAACCGACAACCTCTCGTGCGGGCGCGGCGGCGCGATCTGCGGGGCCTGCCTTCCGTTCATCCAGAGCTGTCAGAACCAGGCCTGCGCGTTCTGACGTTCTGAGGGCTCAGCGCACGTAGCGCCACGCCGACTGCAACGACGACGTCGAGGTCGCGGGCGCCGGCTCGTGCTTCGTCCGGTCGGTCGCCCGCTGGTCGGTCATGAAGAAGTACGTCGCGTTCGTCGGCGCCATGCGACGCACTCTGATCTCATTCGATCGCGGCGCAAGTTTTCGACCGTGGCCCGCTCAATAGATGCAGAGCCGCTCGATCTTCAGCTCGAGATCGTCGAGGCGGCGCAGGCAGCCCGGCGTGAACGTCGCCTTCCCCACCGGCACGGCCTCGGTCGGGGCCTGCCAGGTGAAGCCGCCGTTGTCGAGGGTGCACGTCTGCGGCTTCCCGTCGGCCCGCTTGATGATGAGCTGCAGCACGCCCGGGTCCGGAACCCCACGGATCTCGATCGTCTGCGCGATGCCGGCGAGCGCCGCGATGTCGATGAGCGTCTGGCGGTACGAGTCCTGGCAGATGGAGGCGAGGTTCGCGAGCGTCGGGTCGAACAGCTCGGTCATCGCGCGGTGGCGGAACCCCGGCTGGATGGAGGTCGGGCAGTCGACGTTGCGCAGCTGGTACCGCGTGCCGCCGTCAGCCAGCGCGATCGGCTCGAGGAACTTCTGGGCCGACTTGTTCATCCGGCTGACGGGGCCGATGGTCGTGTAGACGACCTCCTTCTTGGAGCCGTCGGAGTTCTTCAGGCTGTTGAAGATGTCGAAGTACTCCATCACCGTCGTGAGCTGCATCGCCTTGTCGCCGCAGTAGTCGATGTCGGCTTGCTGCCCGACGCTCACCGTCGGCGGGCGCACCTTCTCGCTGCAGTCGTCTTCATCGGTCAGGACGACGATGAGCAGCCGCGCCCCGTCCCGAAGGAACCCGCCGTTGCCGCCCTGCGCCAGGGGCGTCGCCATCAGATCCACCAGGGCGATGCGCAGCGCCTCGAAGTGGGTCTCCTGGCCGCTGCCGTTCGTGCCTTGCTGAACGAGGCGCGCGAACTTCTCGAGGAACTCGGTGTCGTCGGCGTCGATGACACGCTGGGACCCCGAGCCGGGGATGATGCCGCCGTCGGGCAGCGCATCGGGCACCGGCTGCAGCTTGCCCGACTGGGTGCACCAGGTGCCCTGGCTGCAGGCCCGGTAGAACGCCACGCCGTTCTCGAAGAAGTTCTCGTAGACCGTCGTGGTGATGGCGCCGACGCGGAGGTCCTGCTGGACCCCGCCGGCCATGCGCAGCTGAGAGACGAAGCCGGTGAGCTCGCGGGCGACGCCCTCCTGCTCTTCGCGCATGGACCCGGAGTTGTCGATCACGAACAGGATGTCGAGCCGCACCGGGTCGATGACCGGCTGCATCTCGTCGCAGGCCTTGGGCAGGGTGCTCCCTGGCTTATCGGGCGGTGACTGGCACCCGAAGCACCCGTTACAGGCGGTGCAGATGGCCCAGACCGCAGCCACGACGACGATTCGCAGGTGTTTACGGTGCATGGAAGTTACCGAATGTCCTTCGGCCGTGACCCATTCTGCCCGAAGCTGCACTTCCAGGCGAAAAGAGAGCGGCGCACCTTGCCGCCCCTGAACGGATTGCTACCCTAACAACTCCCACCTCCGAAAGACGCCACTCATGTCCGACGAAAAGAAGAAGGGTTCTTCAGCGCAGCCGATGGCAGCTCCGATGAGCCCTCCGGGCCTCATCAACAAGGAGGACATTCCCCAGGTCCTCCCGATTCTGCCCCTGCGCAACAGCGTCTTCTTCCCCGGAGGCGTGCTGCCGCTGGCCGTCGGCCGGCAGAAGACCATCGCGCTCATCAAAGACGCGGTGCGCGACGACCAGGTCATCGGCGTCGTGACCCAGCGCAAGGCCGAGGAAGAGGACCCCGGCGCCGCCGACCTCTACGCGATGGGCACGGTCGCGCGCATCGTGAAGCTGCTCAAGATGGGCGAAGACAACTACTCGCTCGTCGTGCAGGGCCTGGCGCGCTTCCGCGTGCTCGATCTCGTTCAAGAGAGCCCGTACCTGAAGGCCCGGGTCGAGGCCGTCGAAGACAAGACGGCCGCCGAGAACGTCGAGGTCGAGGCGCTCGGCATCAACCTGAAGAAGCTGGCGCGCGAGGTCATCGAGCTGATGCCCGAGCTGCCCGCGGCCGCCACCGAGCTCGTCGAGAGCATCACGCACCCCGGCCACCTCGCCGACCTGATCGCGGCGAACGTCGACGTCCCGATCGAAGAGAAGCAGGCGGTGCTCGAGACGGTCGACTTGAAGGCGCGCATGAAGCTCGTGCTCGAGCTGCTCAACCGCAAGCGCGAGATCTTGAAGCTCTCGAACAAGATCGACAGCGCCGTGAAGGGCGAGATGTCGAAGACCCAGCGCGAGTACTACCTGCGCCAGCAGCTCAAGGCGATCAAGGAGGAGCTCGGCGAGATGGGCGAGGAGGAGGAGGAGCTCGACGAGCTCGCCGAGCGCCTGAAGAAGGCCGGGCTGCCTCCCGACGTCGAGAAGGTCGCGAACAAGGAGCTCAACCGCCTCAAGACGATTCCGGCGGCTTCGAGCGAGTACACGGTCGCGCGCACGTACCTCGACTGGATCGCGGACCTGCCGTGGTCGAAGCAGAGCGACGACAACCTCGACATCGAGAACGCGCGCAAGCAGCTCGACGCCGACCACTACGGCATCCAGAAGGTGAAGAAGCGCATCCTCGAGTACCTCGCGGTGCGCAAGCTGAAGAACGACATGAAGGGGCCGATTCTCTGCCTCGTCGGGCCGCCCGGCGTCGGTAAGACGTCGCTCGGCCAGTCGATCGCGAAGGCCGTCGGCAGGAAGTTCGTGCGCCTGAGCTTAGGCGGCGTGCGCGACGAAGCCGAGATCCGCGGGCACCGCCGCACGTACGTCGGCGCCCTGCCCGGCCGCTTCATCCAGTCGATGAAGAAGGCCGGCATGCGGAACCCGGTCATGATGCTCGACGAGATCGACAAGCTCGGCGCCGACTTCAGGGGCGACCCGTCGGCCGCGCTGCTCGAGGTGCTCGACCCGGAGCAGAACAACACGTTCGCGGACCACTACCTCGACGTGCCGTTCGACCTCTCGAAGGTCATGTTCATCGCGACCGCGAACCAGCTCGACCCGATTCCCGGCCCGCTGCGTGACCGCATGGAGATCATCGAGCTCAGCGGCTACACGTTCGACGAGAAGACGGCGATCGCGCGCCAGCACCTCATCGGCAAGCAGATCAAGGAGCACGGCCTGCAGCCCGACGCGCTGACGATCGACGACGCGGCGCTGGGCGAGCTCATCACCGCGTACACGCGCGAGGCCGGCGTGCGCTCGCTCGAGCGGCGAGTCGCCGACGTCTGCCGCAGCGTCGCGGTGCAGGTCGCGGGCGGCAACATGGAGAAGCAGAACGTCACGAAAGAGAAGCTGCACGAGATCCTCGGGCCGCAGCGCATCGAGTCGGAGGTCGCCGAGCGCACCTCGCTGACCGGCGTCGTGACGGGCCTCGCGTGGACTCCGTACGGCGGCGACATTCTCTTCCTCGAGGCCACGAAGATGGCCGGCAAGGGCTCGCTGAACCTGACCGGCCAGCTCGGCGATCAGATGAAGGAGTCGATCCACGCGGCGATGAGCTACCTGCGCTCGAACGCCGAGCGGCTGGGGCTGCCCGGGCACTTCACCGAGAAGCTCGACTTCCACGTGCACGTGCCGGGGCCGTACGGCAAGGACGGCCCGTCGGCCGGCGTCGGCATGCTGACCGCGCTGGTGTCGCTGATGACCGGCATCAAGGTGCGCTCCGATACTGCGATGACCGGAGAGGTGAGCTTGCGCGGCGTGGTGATGCCCGTCGGCGGCATCAAAGAGAAGGTGCTCGCGGCCCACCGCGCCGGCATCAAGCGCATCATCATGCCGGAGAAGAACAAGAAGGACCTGCACGACGTGCCCGAGCAGGCGAAGAAGGAGATCGAGTTCCACTTCGTCTCGCGCATGGACAACGTGCTCGATCTCGCGCTCGAGACGACGCCGTGGAAGACGGCTCCGGCCGCGGCGCCCGGCGAAGAGCCGAAGGCCGAAGTCCGGGCGTAACCTTCAGTCGACAGAGCACTCGAGGTGACTGCGGGCCCCTCGTGGGCCCGCGGCTTTTGCGGGGCACCGGGCGTGCTGAGCGCGGCGGCATGACCCGACCGATCGTCCCGAACAACCCGAACCTCGTGCGGTACCGCTTCGACGAGGCCAGGGCCACCGGCAAGGTGACGCGCAGCGAGCTCGACGCCATCGTCCAACAGACCCGCCAGGACGGCTTCACGCCCGCCGAGAAGCAGGCCGTGGCGGTGCAGTGGGCGCTGCTCCGCGACAAGACCGGCGCTTCGGACGCGACGAAGGCCGCCTCGGCGCGCTACCGCGAGCTCGCGAAGAAGTACGACCTGCCGCCGATCTGGTTGAAGTAGGCCTCGTGGTACCGTTCGAGCCCAGGTGCTGGGGCTCACGCTCACCCTGTCGCTCGGCGCTTCGATCTGCTCGGTTCAGTCGGGCACGCTGAGCCTGCCGGCGCAGGACGCCGGTATCGCCGCGGTCGTGCCCATCACTCCGGTGCCCGATTCGCGCACCGTCTTCTTCTACGGCTACCGCGTCTCGAGCGCGAACCCGAGCGACCACACCGTCGGCATGGCCGGCGACGTCGACGCGGGCGTGCTCTACGCGATCCGCTTCCCCCGCATTCGCGGCAGCGCCGACGCCGTCGTCACCTGGTATGCGGCGACGTTCTGCTCCGGAGTGCTGGCCCAGCGCGGAACGGTCGAGATCAGCCCCGACTCGACGGTCACGCACGCACCGATGGCCGTGAACCAGTCGTGGGGCACGAGCCTCGACGAGCAGGGCGGCACGACCTACGACGACAACAACCACTTCCGCATCCGCCCGCTCGACGCCACGACGCTCGAGATCGTCGACAACGACCCGAACGACATGGGCAACTTCGGCCGCTGGCAGGTGTTCGAGCACACCGGCATGCAGGTGCAGCACGGCACCGGCTACCTCGACGCCGGCACGAGCTCGGTGCTCATCACCCCGCCGGCCATCGTGCCGTACGCGACCTCGTTCGCGCGCGTGACCTGGCGCATCGACCCCAGCAGCAACGGTCAGAACGGCAACGGGTGCCTGACGGCGCAGTACTTCGCCGACGGGGGGCTCGAGGTGATCCGCACGCTCGCGAGCGGAGGCATCGAGTACGCGTGGGACCTCGTGACGTTCACCGACGGCACGCGCGTGATCACCGGCCGCGAGGCGTTCAGCGCGGGTGAGGCCTTCGCCGACGCACTGCTCGGCGCGCCGGTCGACCGCGGCCGCTCGGTGGCGTTTCTCGCCGGCCACGACTCGCGCGGCCGGTTCGGCGGCAGCACCGACCCCGGCTCGGGGCGCTTCTCGTCGACCCTCATCAGCGACTCGACGCTGCGCATTCAGCGCGCGACGACGGCCGGCACGTCGGTGACCCACTGGATCGTGCTGGAGTTCCCCGACGGCGGAGCCGGCGGGGGGGCGGGAGGCGGCACCGCAGGCGGCGCGGCGGGAGGCGGCACCGCGGGCGGCGCGGCGGGAGGCGGCACCGCAGGCGGCGCGGCAGGAGGCGGCACCGCGGGCGGTGACACGGCGGGCGGCAGCACGGCAGGCGGGTCGAGCAGCCAGGGCGAGCTGCGGCTCGTGCTGCCGCAGGCGCAGGTGCCCGCGGGTGAGCTCACCGGCCTCATCACGGTGCGCGTCGCGCCGGAGGCGCCGGCCACGGATCTGAAGGTCACGCTGACCAGCTCTTCGATCCGCGGCGGCTTCGTGCTGCGCCAGTCGGACGACATCTCGAACCCGCTCGACATCACGATCCGCGCGAACACGACGGAGACCGGCGTCTACTACCGGGACTTCTCGGCAGGGGTCGACACGCTGACGGCGTCGGCGCCGGGCTACACGAGCGGCAGCGCGACGCTCGAGATCACCGCCTCGGCGAAGGGCGGCTGCGGCTGCGCGTCGGCGCCGGGCTGGCTGCTGCTCACCCTCGCGCTGGCCTTCAGACGACGGTCCGGAAGTAGGCGATCGTCCGCCTGAGCCCCTCGTCGAGCGGAACCTTGGGCTCCCACCCCAGCAGCGTGCGCGCGCGCGTGATGTCGGGCTTGCGCTGCTTCGGGTCGTCCTTCGGCAGCGGCTTGAACGCGATCTTCCCGCCGCCGCCGGCGGCCGCCCGCACCGCCTCGGCGAACTGCAGCATCGTCATCTCGTTTGGGTTCCCGATGTTCACCGGGTCCTTCACGTCCGACAGCATCAGCCGCACGATGCCGTCGACCTCGTCGTCGACGTAGCAGAACGACCGCGTCTGCGTGCCGTCGCCGAAGACCGTGAAGTCCTGCCCCTTCAAGGCCTGCGACACGAAGGCGGGCACCACGCGCCCGTCGTCGAGCCGCATGCGCGGGCCGTACGTGTTGAAGATGCGCACCAGCCGCGTGTCGGCGCCGAGCCGGTCGCGGTACGCCGTCACCAGCGCCTCGCCGTAGCGCTTCGCCTCGTCGTACACGGCGCGCGGCCCCGTCGGGTTCACGTTGCCGAGGTAGGTCTCGGGCTGCGGCGACACCGCCGGGTCGCCGTAGATCTCGGAGGTCGAGGCCTGCAGCATGCGCGCGTTCTTTTCGCGCGCGAGCTCGAGCGCGTTCTGCGTGCCGAGCGAGCCGACGCGCATCGTCTGGAGCCACAGCCGGTCGTAGTCGAACGGCGACGCCGGAGACGCGAGGTTGAAGACGTAGTCGACCGGCCCGCTCACCGTGATCGGTTTGCAGATGTCGTGCAACAGAAGACCGATGCGGGAATCGGTGAGGTTCTTCTTGGAGCCGGTCGAGAGGTCGTCGACCGCGAGCACCGACGCGGCGCCGTCGGCGACGCAGCGGTCGCAGAGGTGGGAGCCGAGGAAGCCGGCTCCGCCGAGAACCACGACGTGCTTGCCTGCGAGTGACGCCACCGCCTGCGGCTATACCCCCCGCGCGCCGCTAGATCTCGTCGAAAGTCGCCTGCCCGGGCAGAACGTGCTTGTACTTCTCGAGCACGAGATCGATGCCCTGGCGGATGTACTCGGCCACCGGAACCTTGGTCTTCTGGTTCAGCAGCTTGAGCATCTCGTTCTGCTCTGGCGTGATGTAGATCGTCGTGGAGATCTTCTTGCGCGCCATTGACGTATGTGACGGTATGTCGACCTACTTGGAGGGTCAAAAATGAGGCCTGTAGTGCTTGCGACATGCCTGTTTGCGGTCGCCTGCTCGACAACCAAGGACGCGAAGACCGGCGACGGCAGCGGCTCGTCGGGCGACGCCGAGAAGCTCTCCGAGAACATCCGCCAGAAGCAGGCGGGCAACGAGAAGGTCACCGAGTTCGATCTCAACGGCGACAAGAAGCCCGACGTGTGGACGTACACGGCTCCGGGCAAGAGCGCCGACGGGAAGGACATCGAGAAGCTCGTCCGCAAGGAGCTCGACATCAACTGGGACGGCCGCGTCGACATCGCGCGCAACTACGACGAGCGCGAGCAGGTCGAGCGCGAGGCGCTGGACCTCGACTTCGACGGCAAGGTCGACCAGGTGAACTACTACGAGAAGTCGATCATCGTGCGAAAGGAGCGCGACCTGTCGTCGGCCGGCCGCCCCTCGCTGTGGCTCTTCTACGAGAAGGGCAAGCTGGTGCGGAAAGAGCGCGACACCAACGGCGACGGCAAGGTCGACTACTGGGAGTACTGGGAAGGCGAGCAGGTCGACCGCGTCGGTGAAGATCTCGACGGCGACGGCAACGTCGACAAGTGGACGAAGAACCCCAACTCCGAAGGCTGAGCGGGCTCGTGGTGCTGCTGGCGGCCGTACCGCTGGCGACCGTGCTGCTGTCGGCCGGGGGCTGCCAGTGCCTGCCGCCGTCGATCGATCGGCCCGACGGTGGGCCCTCCGACGCCGGCGGCGACGCCGGCCCGCCGGCGCCCGCGTGCGTGCTGTCGGAGTGCATGCCGCCCGACGCCGGGGCCACGTGCGCCGCGAGCTGCATCGGAGAGTCGTGCCTGGCCGAGTGCCCCGGCGGGCGCACCTGCGACGTGCTCGACTCAGGCCGCTGCCTCTCGTGCGCCGGCAGCGTGCGATGCGCGCCGGCCAGCTGCATGCCTGAACTGCGGTGCACGTTCACCGTCACGGGCAGCACGTGCGCCGGGCTGCTCGACAACGGAGCCCAGGCCTGGATCACGACCGAGGCCGACTGCCGCGGGCTGATCTCGACCGATGCGGGGGCGCTCGGCAGCTGGTACGAGCTCGACATCGGCGAGGCCGTCGTGAACATCCCCCGGCTCGGAGGCACGTGCATCGCGATGGACCTCGCCACCGGCGCGCCGCGGACGCGGTTCTACTGCCCGGTCTGCAGCTTCATCGCCTTCGGGTGCGACTAGCGAGGCCGATATACTTCGCGCTGCGGCGTTGGCCCCTTGCGGTCCGTGCTCACGGCCAAACTACAGGCCGCTCCGCGCGGTCCTCGGGGCCGCCTTGCATCGCTCGCATCTCGGCCTCGCTCTAGCCGTGGGGGGCATTCCGCCAAGGCCCGAAGCGCGGCGAAGCCTAGTTCGCGTTCGTCACGAACGCCTGAATCGACGTCTCGCGCTGGAAGTCGTTGAGGTAGCGGCCCGCCGCGTCCTTCGTCGCGAAGCGGCCCATGCGCACGCGATACCAGGTGCCCTTCCCCGTCACGTTCGCTTCCACCACGTAGGGCGCGTAGCCCTTCCCGCGCAGATCTGCCGCGAAGCGGTCGGCCTCGGCCTTGTCCTGGTAGGCGCTGAGCTGCAGCGTCCAGCTGCCGTCGGGCGTCGCCTCGGCCGGCTTCTGTGCCCGCGCGATCGCCTCCTTCAGATCGCCGGCGTCGCGCTCGACCGTGCGCGTCGGCACCGCGACCTCGGGCTCGGGCACCGGCGCCGGGCCCGGAGCCGGAGTTGGAGGAGGCGGTGGCTTGGGCTCCTCGGCCGGAGGAGGCGGCTTCGGCTTCGGAGCTTCCTTCGTCAGCTCGTCCTGGTAGGTCAGCTTCGGCTCCGGCGGCGACTTCGCGTCGAGCTGCGCGAGCAGATCGATCGGCTGCGAGCCCTTGTCCTCAGCCGCGAGCTTCTTGCCGACCGCGACCCCGAGCACGAAGACGCCACCGAGGGCGATGACTCCGACGAAGGTCAGCGTGAGGATCTGCCGGGTGTCGAGCGAGAGCTCGTACTTCTCTTTCAGCTTGTGAACGTCGCGCACTGTGTGTCCAACGGTAACGCGACTCGCACATCCGTCAAACTTCCCGGATCAGATCACGGGGCGAGGCGGTACTGGACGCTCACGCCCGTCAGCTTGCCGAAGATGTCGCGCGTCAACGTCTCGACCTCCTCCTCGCCGCCCAACAGCTCGCGGAGGAGCTTCTTTTCCTTCTTCGGGTACTCGGTCTCGGGCTCGCCGGAGATCCCTCCGAGCTTGCCGGCCTCGGCGATCGCGGCCTCGATGCCGCCGAGCTCGTCGACGAGCTTCGCCTCCTTCGCCTGCCGGCCGCTGAACACGCGCCCGTCGGCGAGCGGCTTCACCTCTTCGACCGTCAGCTTGCGGCCCGCGGCGACGGCCTCGATGAACTGCAGGTGGACGTCGGCGAGCATGCCCTCGAAGTACTCGCGCTCCTCCGGAGTCATCTCGCGGAAGGGCGAGCCCGAGTCCTTCATCTTGCCGGCCTTGATGGTGTTCATGTCGACGCCGGCCCACTTGAGCAGGCCCTGCACGTTCGGCAGCTCCATGATCACGCCGATGCTGCCGGTGAGCGTGCCGGGGTTCGCGTAGATCTTGTCGGTCGCGCACGCGATGTAATAGCCGCCGCTCGCGGCGAGCGAGCCCATCGACGCGACGATCTTCTTCTTCGCCTTGATGCGCTTGATGGCGTCGTAGATCTCTTGCGAGGGGCCGACCGCGCCGCCGGGCGAGTCGATGCGCAGCACGATTGCCTTGATGTGCTCGGCCTCGGCGAAGCGGTTCAGGTCTTTGAGCGTGCGCTTGCTGTCCATGATCGTGCCGCTGACCTCGATCACGCCGACCTTGTCGCCGCCGCCGCCGCCGCCGCCGGTGCTGTCGCTCTTCACCGCCAGGTACATCACCAGCAGGAAGCCGAAGAGGCTGATGAACATGCCCCCGAAGACGATGCCCAACACCCACGCTGCGCGTCGATCCATGGTCCGTCAGTGACTATCACTGCGGTACGCTGCCGCAATGGCCGGCGAGCGGATGATCGAGATGACGTGGACCTGCACCAGCTGCAGCCACAAGAACCTCGGCCGCTACAAGTCGTGCACCAACTGCCGCAACCCGAAAGACGGCAGCGAGCCGTACGAGATGCCGGCGGACACCACGAAGGCGGTGACCGTCACCGAGGAGTCGCTGCTGCGCATGGCGAGCGCGGGCCCCGACTGGCGCTGCGCGTACTGCGGCAGCGATCAGCGGCGCAGCGATGCGGGCTGCGCGAACTGCGGAGCGTCTGCGGTCGAGGGCGCCGAGGCCACCGACGGGCCGCCCCCACCTCCGCCGGCGCCCCGCCCTCCTCCCGCGGCAGCGGCGTCGTTCGGCTCGACGTGGAAGGTGGTCGGCGGGCTGATCGGCTTTCTGGTGCTGCTGTGCGGCATGGCCGGCGGGATGGTGTGGCTTCGGAACCGCCCGCGCGACTTCACCGCGAACGTGACGTCGGTGAGGTGGGAGCGCACGGTCTCGGTCGAGCGCTGGCAGATCGTGCCGCACGAGGGCTTCAAAGAGAACCTGCCGAAGACGGCGTTCGACGTGCGGTCGCTCGGCCAGAAGCACCACCACGACGACCAGGTGCTCGACGGCTACGACACCGAGTACTACTCGGTCGAGGTGCCCGACGGGTACCGCACCGAGACGTACACCGAGCGGGTGTCGTGCGGGCAAGACTGCACGTCGACGCCGAAGAGCTGCCGCGAGGAGTGCACCAGCAACAAGAACGGGTTCGCGTCGTGCCGGCAGGTGTGCAGCGGCGGCGGCCAGTCGTGCCGCACGAAGTACTGCAACGAGACGCGCACGCGGCAGGTCCCCAAGACGCGCTCGGAGCGCAGATCGCGGCAGGTGCCGCGGTACCGCGCCGAGCCGCGCTACGCCGAGGCGTTCGCGTACAAGAACTGGGAGTGGAAGCACGACCGCACCGCGCGCACGCAGGGGCAGGACGTGAACTGCCGCTGGGGCGAGGCGAACGTGGGCAAGGGGCTCGCGGAGGGCGAGAAGGAGCGCGAGGCGCGCACCGAGTCGTACGAGGTGACGCTGGACTACGACGGGCGCCAGCTCGTGATCCACCCGAAGGACGAGGCGTCGTTCTCGAAGTACGCGCCGCAGACGAAGCACGTGGTTCACACCGAGAAGGGGCAGCTGCTGCTCGACGGGGCCCCGCCGCCGATGTGATCAGCCGCCGTCGCCGGCATCTTCACCGGCATCTTCACCGCCGTCGCTGCCGGCATCTGCCCCCGCATCGACGCCCGCGTCGACTCCCGAGTCCGGCCGCCCCGCGTCGAAGCCGGCATCCACACGACCGGCGTCGACCCCGGCGTCGATGCGGCCCGCGTCGACACCCGCGTCCACGCGCCCGGCGTCGACTCCGGCATCCGGGCGGCTCGCGTCGTACACGCCGGCGTCGAGGTTGTAGCTACCGTCGGGATCCATCGGGAAGGCCGCGTCGTACTCGCCGCCGTCGAACAGCGCGCACGCTCCGGCGCTGCAGATCTCGTTCGGCAGGCATGCCGCGCACATCGCACCGCCGGCGCCGCACTCGAACAGCGCGGTGCCGGCCAGGCACTCGCCCGCCTCGTCGCAGCACCCGTCGCACGTGCCGGGCCCGCAGGGCTTCGACGGCGAGCTGCACGAGCCGACGACGAGAGCAGCGATGGCGATCAGCCGGCGCATGGCGCCCTTCAGTTCTATCACCTGAGCTTCAGATCCATCGGCCCATCGAGCTCGATCTTCTGCCCGTCGATCGTCAGCTCGGCCTCCGCTCCGTCGGGCAGCAGCAGCCGCACGGTGCGGCCGAGCTCGTACGTCTTGCCCTCGAGCAGCGCGGCGGTCGCGAGATCGTCGGTCTCGGCGAAGACGGCGTCGTCCTCCACCTCGATGAGCCACTCGCCTTCGCCGAGCTCGCCCGCGTGGATGTACGGCACCTTCTGCCGGAACGCCGGGTTCGGCAGGTTGCGCGGGCCCTCGAGCGCCGGCCCGTCTTTCCCGAGCTTGTCGAAGCCGTTCGGCGTGAAGAACGCCTTGAAGTAGTCGGCCGACGTCAGCTCCTTCGAGGCGGCGAGCGCGCTCTCTGGCGTGAACTTGTTGCTCGAGTAGCGGCCCGCGACCGTGCGCGCGAGCGCCTCGACCTCGACGACCTTGCCCGCCTGCAGCGCGCGGCGCGGCAGCGTGGCCGCCTCGACGGCCGACTCCGGCAGATCGCGCACCTCGGTCGAGGTCTTGTGCAGCACCTTCAGCGCTCCGCCGAAGCACTCCAGCACGGCCCAACCCTTCACCGAGATGTGATCCGACGGGAGCAGCTTCGCGCCCACGCCGAGCGTGCGCTCGGTCTTGCCGTCGTCGACGGTCACCGGCGCCGACGCCGAGTGCAGGCCGCAGACGGGCACCTCCGGCGGCTTCTTGCAGGCCGCGAGCAGCGCCAGCGCGACCAGCGCTGCTCGAGCGTTACGCGATCCAGCCTCCGCCGAGAACACGCGCCCCATCATAGAAGACCGCCGCCTGGCCGGGGGTCACGGCGCGCACCGGCGCCTCGAGCTTCACCGCCACCTGCCCCGTCGCCTCGACCTGCACGCGCGCCGCGGCGCCCTCGTGGCGGTGCCGCACCTTCACCGTCACCGCGCGGTCGACCGGAGCCGCTCCGTCGACCCAGTGCGGCTCGAGCAGGTGAAACGCGCTCGAGCCGAGCTCACCCGCCGGCCCGACCACGACGCGGCGCGAGCCGGCGTCGACGCGCTGCACGTAGAGCGGCTCGGGCGAGGCGACCTTGAGGCCCTTGCGCTGGCCGACGGTGAAGCGATGCACGCCGTCGTGCTGCGCGAGCACGCGGCCGCTCGCGTCGACGACGTCGCCCTTCGGCTGCGGGCCCGCGACCTTCTCGACGAAGCGCGCGTAGTCGCCGTCGGGCACGAAGCAGATCTCCATGCTCTCGGGCTTGTGGGTGGTGGGCAGGCGGTGGCGCTCGGCGATCGCGCGAACCTGCGCCTTCGTGAGGTCGCCGATCGGGAAGACGATGTCGTTCAGCTCCGCCTGGCCGAGCGTGAACAGGAAGTACGACTGGTCCTTGGCGTCGTCGGCGCCGCGCTCGAGCACCGAGCGCCCGTCGGCCTCGCGGCGCACGCGCGCGTAGTGGCCGGTCGCGAGCTTCGCCCCGAGCGCCCGGGCGCGCTGCAGCAGGAAGCCGAACTTCACGTCCTGGTTGCAGGCGACGCACGGAATCGGGGTGCGGCCACCGAGGTACTGCTTCACGAACGGGGTGACGACGCGGTCCTTGAACAGCTCCTCGACGTTCGCGACGTAGAACGGGATGCCCAGAGCGTCGGCGACCGCGCGCGCATCGTCGATGTCCTCGGGGCTGCAGCAGCTGCCGCACTGGGCCTTCGACTCGTAGCTCCAGACGCGCAGCGTGATGCCCAGCACCTCGTGGCCCTGCTCCTTCAGCAGGGCCGCCGCCGCCGACGAATCGACTCCTCCGCTCATGGCGACGACGACACGCATGCCCCGTAGATGCCACCCTCTCGGGGTTCCTGAAAGCACACGTTTTCCACAGGGCCTACATGGGCGCCTTGGGAGTGCCGCGGAGTGACAAAGCCATGTAAATTCATGCTGTTGCAAGAATCTACGGCGCGCGGCTCAGGCGGCGAGAAAGGGCTGTGGGAAAGCCTGTGGACAATCAGGGCTGCCACGTCGTGAGAAGTGCCCGAAGTTGCTCGGGAGTATTGAGCTCCGGCCGCTCCAGCACGCGCTCGAGCAGGAAGCGCTGCGCCTTCCCGACGAGGGGACCAGGGCCGGTTTGCAGTGCTGACATGAGCTCGGGGCCCTTCAGCGCGAGGTCTTTGATGGTGAGCGGGTTTTTCGCGAGTCGATCGATGCGCTCGAGCAGGTCGGGAGCGTCGAGCGTGGCGAGATCGCGCGCGCTCGGGGGGCCGACGCTCGACATCCAGCGCCGAAGGGCGACGTCGTCGCGCTCGGCAGGCACGTGGCCATCGAGGATCTGCGCGATGCGCTCGGTCTCGGCGCTGCTGAGCTTGAGGCGCTCGGGCCTCGCGCGCAGCTGGCGGAGCAGCACCGCGAGCCGCAGGTCGACCGGCGCCCGGGCGACGGCGGCCGGCTCGACGTCTTCGGCGCCGAAGATCTCGCGGAGGAGGCCCGTGCGGCCGAGCAGCTCGAGGCCGCGCGCGGCGTGCGGTGAGCCGATGATCTTGAGGAGCTCGTCGCGCACGCGCTCCATCGCGACCTTCTTGAACACGGGCAGACGCGGGCCGATCGCGGCTTCCGTCGCGGGCTCGATCTCGAAGTCGAGGACCGTGGCGAAGCGCACGGCGCGCAGGCAGCGCAGGCCGTCTTCGCCGAAGCGCTCGAGGGGGTCTCGCACGCAGCGAATGAGCTTCGCGGCCAGGTCGGCGCGGCCATTGAAGGGATCGACGAGCTCCCCACTCACGGGATCGATCGCCATCGCGTTGATGGTGAAGTCGCGCCGCGCCAGGTCGGCCTCGATGTCGGCGTGAAACTCGACGCTCTCGGGGCGGCGGCCGTCGACGTACGCGCCCTCGGAGCGGAACGTCGTCACCTCGACGTGCACGCCCTTCGTTACGACGGTGACGGTGCCGTGCTGAATACCGGTCGGGATGACCTTCTTGAAGACGGCCATCACCTCCTCGGGCTTCGCGCTGGTGGCGAGGTCGAAGTCCTTCGGTTGCGGCTTCATAGCGCGCATTCGGCCGAGCACCTGATCCCGCACGCAGCCGCCGACGAGGTAGGCCTTGTAGCCAGCGTCTTTGAGCCGCTTGTGGACCTCGAGGACCGTCTCCGGAATCTCCATCGCCGCCGACGGTATAGCGCAGCGCCGTCGACACTCCGCGCCGATGACTCGCCTGGCGCTGGTTTCGCTGGCCACGTTCCAGACCCACGCGACGGCCCAGTGAGGGCGCAACCGAGGGCTCAGACCTTCGTGCGCTTCGCGGACGGGCGCGCGTAGCCGCGGAGGTGGCGGACGACCACGCCGCGCTGCGCAGCCGCGATGCCGAGCGCCTCGAACGCGTGGGCGAGGCGGCGGTCGTCGCCGAGCACGCCGAGCAGGCTCTCGAGCGCGTCGATGCGCAGCGCGAGCGGGCCCACCCACTCGTAGCCGTAGCCCTCGGCGTCGCGGCCGGTCAGCGCCTCACGCGGGAGCACTGCGGCGGCCGGCGCTCCCTGCGGTCGCGGCAGGTCTTCGTGCAGCGACGTCAAGAGGCACCGGCGCTCGAGCGCGAGCGGCGTCGCGGCCGGAGCCACGATCAGGAACTTCGCGCCCTCGCGCACGCCGAGCGCGTCGAGGCGGCGGTGCGAGTCTTCGTCGAGCAGCTTCACCTGCTCGAGCAGCTCGGGCGTGCGCCGCGCGATGCCGAGCCCCTGCGCGAACCGGAACGCGACCGCGCGCAGCGGAGCGGCCCGCGCCTCGGCCGTCAGCGCACCCGCGGGGAAGCCGCCCATCGCCTGGGAGACCACGTCGCGCGAGAGCGCGGTGAGGCGGCGCTCGAGCAGCGCGCGCTGCCCCCCGTTCCACTCGTCGGCGTCGACCAGCACGATCTGAGGGGTGCGGCGGTCGGGGCCGCGCACCAGCTTCGCGAGGGGCTCGCCCTCGAACGAGATGCGGCCCACGGCGTCGACGGCGAGCTGCTCGCCGCGGGCCTCGATCACGCGCTGCACGAAGTCGTCGGCGGTGGGCGCGGCGCCGTAGAGCTGGCTGAGCTTCGCGAACGGCCCGCTCGCCGGAGCGTGCGCGGCTCTCTGAAACCGCCGCGGGCTCTTCCGCGCGGCGCGCTCGACGAAGCGCTCGACGAGCCGCTGGTGCAGCGCGTCGCCGAGGGCGTCTTCGACCGCGCGCGTCTTCTGCTGCCAGTGCGCGGCGTCGGCGACCCACGCCGAGCGGTGAGAGATGTACGTCCACGTGCGGATCGCCTCGAGCCGCGCCGTGAGCGCGTGAAGGTCGCCGGTGACGTCGTCGAGCGGCGCGACCTGCCTCTTCAGCCAGTCTTCGCGCAGGCGGCCGCTGCCGGCGGCGAGCTGGAGGAAGACCTCCTTCACGATGCGCACGTGCTCGCCGAGCACGCTCTTGCGGAAGTCGGGGATGCGGCAGACCTCCCAGAGCAGCTCGACGGCGCCGAGGCGCGCGATCTCGGCGTCGCCGGCGAGCGCCTTGAGCGCTTCGTGATCGTCGGCGCGCTCGACGCGCGTGAAGACCTCGTGGCGCGGCGCGACCGCGAGCGTGTCGAGCAGCGCGCTGAGGCTCGAGTAGTCGAGCTCGGCGTTGCGCCACACGAGGCGCTGCAGCGCGGGGAACCGGTGGCCCTCGATCGCGGCGACGGTGCGCGGGCCGAGCTCCGGCGCGGTGCTCAGCGTGCCGAACGCGCCGTCCTTCAGGTGGCGGCCGGCGCGGCCGGCGATCTGGGCGAGCTCGTCGACGGTGAGGTCGCGCTGCTCGAAGCCGTCGAACTTCGACAGGCCCGCGAACGCGACGCGCTCGAGGTCGAGGTTCAGCCCCATGCCGATGGCGTCGGTCGCGACGAGGTACTGCACCTCGCCGGCCTGGTACATCGCGACCTGGGCGTTGCGGGTGCGCGGAGAGAGGGCGCCGAGCACGACGGCGACTCCGCCGCGCAGCTGCCGCAGCGACTCGGCGAGCTCGTAGACGCGGTCGGTCGAGAACGCGACGACGGCCGAGCGCGGCGGCAGGCTCTTCAGCGAGCTCCGGCCGAAGCTCTTCAGCTGCGAGAGGCGCTCGGAGCGGCGGAACACGGCGTCGGGCAGCAGCGCGCGCACGAGGGGGCGCATGGTGTCGGCGCCGAGGAACCAGGTCTCTTCGCGGCCACGGGCGCGCAAGAGGCGGTCGGTGAAGACGTGGCCGCGCTCGCGGTGGGCGCACAGCTGGATCTCGTCGACCGCGAGGAAGTCGACGCGCTCGGTCACCGGCATCGCCTCGACCGTGCAGATCCAGTACGCGGGGTTCGCGGGCACGCGCCGCTCTTCGCCGGTGATGAGCGCCACCCTGCCCTCGCCGACGCGCGCCGTGACGCGGTCGTAGACCTCGCGGGCGAGCAGGCGCAGCGGCAGGCCGATCATGCCGCTCTCGTGCTCGAGCATGCGCTCGATCGCGCGGTGGGTCTTGCCGGTGTTGGTGGGGCCGAGCTCGGCGACGACCGTGGACGAGGGCTTCATTGCTGGTGGAAAAGAGTCGTCAGAACTATATCTGCCGGCCGTTAGCGGGCCATGAACTCACGAGCCAACGAGACGCTCTCCATCTGTAGCGCGGGACGCTACCGCGCGCCCTCGGGAGCGGAGGTCGACATCGCCGCGAAGGTCGCGGCCGCGGTGAACGGCACGGCGCTGTACCGCCCGACGGACTTCGTCCGGTTGCCGGTGCCGGGGACCTCGGGCGGGAAGCTGCCGCCGATCGAGGTGACGCCCGAGACGACGTACGTCGCGGCGCGCAGGCTCTGCGCCGTCGAGAAGGCGGCGTCGCCGGTCGCGCTCAACTTCGCGTCGGCGCGCAACGTCGGCGGCGGGTTCCTCAACGGAGCGAAGGCGCAGGAAGAGGACCTGTGCCGGGCCTCGGCGCTGTACCCGTGCCTGGAGCCGCAGCGGGAGTACTACGAGGCGAACCGGGCGAACCGCTCGGCGCTCTACACCGACCACATGATCTGGTCGCCCGAGGTGCCGTTCTTCCGCGACGACAAGGGCGAGCTGCTGGAGCAGCCGTTCACGATCTCGATCATCACGGCGCCGGCGCCGAACCGGGCCGAGGTGCAGCGCGACCCGAGCCAGCTCGAGGCGCTGCGCGAGACGTTTCGGCGGCGGTGCCTGCAGGTGCTGCAGATCGCGGCGCACCGCGGGCACCGCACGCTCGTGCTCGGGGCCTGGGGGTGCGGCGCGTTCCGCAACGACCCCGAGGACGCGGTGAACGCGTTCGAGGCGGCGCTGCGGCGCACGGCCGGGGCCTTCGAGCGCGTCGTGTTCGCGGTGTACGAGCGGCAGGACGACGGGCCGAACCGCACCGCGTTCGCGCGGCTGGGACGGCTGAAATGACCCCGGCAAGAATCGAACTTGCGACCTTCGGTTTAGGAAACCAACGCTCTATCCAACTGAGCTACGGGGCCTGAGTCGACGGCCTGACGCAGATACCACCGGAAACTCGACGGCGCACGCCGCACCTGGGCTCGATGCGGCCGTCGAGCTGCCTTTAGCGGCCTCACCCGGCAGCGGCTTCAGCGGCGCCACTCGAGCGGCACCGACGCGTTCGCGGCCCTCCGCTCGAGGTCGGCGAGCTCTTCCCGCGCGCGCGCCAGCGCCAGCTTCGTGCGATCGATGCGCTCGCGCATGCGCTGGTAGTCGTCGGTGGCCGCGAAGTAGCAGCCGCCCGGGTAGTAGCCGCCGTAGCCCACGAACGGCGCCACGCCGCTCCCCGTCACGGTCGTGCTCCCCTGCGTCACCGTCTGGCCGGCGCTGCCCTGTACGCCGAGCGTCGCTCCGTTGCCGAGCGGCAGGTTCACCGAACCGCTGATGCCGCCGCTGAACACCTGGCTGCTCCCGAAGCCGAAGCCCGGCTGCCGCACGAAGCCCGGGTAGAAGAACCCTCCCGGCGGGCAGGTGTAGCTGGGGCCTCCCGGAGTGCGGCTCGGGTCGTCGAAGCGGCGCTGGTCGATCGCGAGCTCGTCTTCCAGCGAGCGGATCTTCTCGCGCACCTGCCGGAACTGCCCGCGCCAGTACGTCTCTTCCGACCGGTCGTCGGCGGGCACCGCCACCTGCGGCTGGGCGGGCTGCGGCTTCTGCGGCTCGGCGCGAGGCGGCGGAGCGCCCGTGTTGCTCAGCTCCGCGCCCTCGGTGGTCGTCGCCTTCGCGTTCGCGGGCACCGTCGACGGGTCGTCGGTGAAGTGCACCGTGCCGCGCGAGTCCGTCCACGTGTAGATGGTCTGCGCCTGGGCGGAAAAGCCCACCACGAACGACGCCAGCAGCACCGCGCGCCTCATGGATCGCATTGTAAGGAACACCGACCCCCGACGCCCACCGAACGGCTCAGTGATGTGGGTTCGCCGGCAGCGCCAGCGCCAGGTACCGGTCGTCGAGCTCGACCATCACGTCCAGGGCCAGCATCTCGTTCAGGGTCTCGTCGAGCCACTTCTCGTCGCCCTTGTACGCTTCGCGCAAGGCGTCTTTGCGCTGAGCATCGGCGCACCGCTCGTACAGCTCGGCCGCCCGGTTGTCGAAGCGGTGGGCCTGTCGGCGGCGGGTGCGGCCGTCCTGAATCGTGACCGAGTTCACGCCCTTGTAATACGTGAGCGTCGGGCGCTCGCCCGAGTCCCACGCGGCCTTCCAGTCCTGCACGACGTCGCCGCACTCGCGGTGCCACGCGTGCGCCTCGGGCACGCGGTCGTCCTCGAAGAAGTACGCGATGTGCGCGTAGTCGAAGTGCGACGGGAAGATGAACGGGTAGCAGGGCGCGGGCCGCAGGTGGTGCACCCCGTGCTCCGACGGCTTCTCGAACATCGGCGAGCCGCGGTCGGCGCGAGCGAGCGCGTACGCGTACGGCGGCTGAATGTGGGGGATCTTCCGCATCAGCGCGGCCTGCGACCGGTAATCCTCCTCGGTCTCGCCGTGGAAGCCGTACAGCACGTTGTAGAGGTTGTGGATGCCGTAATACGTCGTCCACTTCAGCAGCTCGAGGTTGCGCACGCCGGTGGTGAACTTCTTCATCAGCGTGAGCACGTGGGTCGAGAAGCTCTCGACGCCGGGCTGCACGCTGTGCAGCCCGCCCTGCCGCATCGCCTTCAGGTTCGCACGGCTCAGGTTCGGGCGGATCTCGTAGTGCAGCTTGAGATCGGTGTGGCCCTCGGCCAGCGCGCCGAACAGCTTCGTCGCGTATTCCGGCGCGAGGATGTTGTCGATCGCGTTGAAGTACCGCACGCCGTAGCGCCGCGAGAGCTTGTCGAGCATCTCGAGCACCTGGCCCGGCGACTTGGCGCGGAAGTCCATGCCCGCGCGGTTCAGCCCGCAGAACGTGCAGTGGTTCTTCATGCCGTACCAGCAGCCGCGCGCGGTCTCGATCGGCAGCATCAGCGGCGGAGCCGCCCCGTCCTCCTCGAGCTTCAGCGCCTCGCGCCGGTGGAAGTGCTCGTCGAAGTCCGGCACCGGAGTGAGATCGAGCTGCTCGAGGTTCGGCGCCCTGCCCTGGTACTTCGGCGCTCCGTCTTTGAGGAACATCGCGCCCGGCAGGCCGTCGAGCGGCAGGCCGCGGTGCAGCCGGCGCAAGAGATCGGGCAGCGTCAGCTCGGCGTCGCCGCAGTGGACGACGTCGACCCACGGGCAGCGCTTCACGAGCTCCTCGGCCAGATCGTCCTCGAACGTCGCGCCGCCGAAGACGATCTTGAGGCCGGGGTGCTTCTCTTTGATCGCGCGCGCCATCGCGATCGACGCGACCATCTGCTGGAAGACGATGGTGAAGCCGACGGCGGTGAAGCGCTCCCACTCGATGCTCTTCAGGGTCCGCTCGATGAACGCTTTCGTTGCCTCGTCGCGCACGCGGACGAGCTCTTCGACCGTGCAGCCGGCCTGCCCGCAGATCTGCTCGAGGTGCCGGCCGAACTTCGCGAAGAACGCCTCGTCGTCGGCGAAGTCGCCGAACGCGGCCTTCGACCAGATCCACTCGCCGACGAGCGACGGGTAGACCTCGGCGAGCGCATCGTTGACGCGGAAGCCGATGTCGCGCGCGAACTCCATGAACAGCGAGTGCGTCTCGACCTCGATGTTCTCGCGCTCGAGCAGCGGCTTCAGGATCGCGAGCTGAAACGACGGGATGTGCGAGATCAGCGTCGGCATCGACAAGAGCGCGATCGACGGCTCTCTGCTCTTCCGCCTCTTGCTCACAGGTGCTCCCGGTGGAAGAGCATCGCGCTGAGCGCGTGCTGCACGAAGTCGATGCGAACCTCGCCGGCGGTGAGCGACGGCCGCACTCCGCCGAGCGCCCAGTCGGGGTTCGGCAGCACGGGCGCGTCGCACGGCTGATACACGAGGCGGCCGAGGAACTTCAGGCCGCGATCGAGCGCGGCGAGGTAGCGGCGGCGGCGGGCGCCCTTCGCGAGGCGCAAGGGACCTCCGGCGAGGCCCTCGAGGTAGACGGCGGCGAGCGCGCCCGGAGCGTCGTGCTGGTGATCGTTCCACCAGCCGCCCTCGCGCACCGACTGCGACTCGAGCGTCCAGTCTGCGATCTCGAACGCGGTCTCTGCCTCGCCCCACGCGGCGAACGCGAGCATCAGCCAGCCCGCCGAGCCCCACGCGTGGCGCTGGCGCCAGCGGCGGCGGTAGTACGCGAGCGCGCGGCTCGCCTCGGAGCCCTTCGCGCCGGCGAGCGCCAGCGCGTAGAGCACCTGGCCGGGCGCGTACTCCTGTTCGTCGCCGATGCGGCCGTGGGCGTCGATCGCGGCCCGCAGCGGGCTCGGGTCGGGCTTGCGCCCCAGCTCGACCGCGGCGAGCGCCGCGAACGCGAGCTCGGGCAGGCCCTTCGTCTTCACGCGCTTCAGATCGTCGAGCGCCTCGCGGCGGCGGCCGGCGCGCGCCTTCACCCACGCGCCGTGGGCGAGCCACGGAGCGCACAGCTGCTCCTCGAGGTGGTTCTGAAACGGGAAGTACGTGGTGAGCGGCGTGCCGCGCTCGGTGTGGTGCTGCATCAGGTAGCCGTCGAGCAGCGCAATGCCGTCTTTCAGCGTCAGCGGTCTGGAGCGCTCGGGCAGGCCGTCGCGCATGCGCGTGATGCCCTGCTCGCCGATGAGCCACGTCGTGCAGGGCCACCGCTTCCAGAAGTACGGAGCGCGCGTGATGCCCGCCTTGTCGATCAGCGCCTCGACCCACGCCTTTGGGCCCAGGTCGTTCGTCACCGCGACCTGCGGCAGGAGCAGCGCGACGCGATCGCCCTGGCTCACCTCGAGCGCGTCGAGCCCGAAGCGCGTCGGCTGCAGCACCCAGCCGGGGTCGGCCTCGCCGATGTCCGAGCCGCGGCACAGAAACGACAAGCTCACCGCCGGCCGGCCGTCGTTGCGGCGGTGCTCGAAGCGGGCGTCGGTGCGCGCGGCCTGCGCGAGCCGCGCGAGGTCGACGTGGCCCTGCGCCACGCTCATGCCGGTGCAGCCCTGCAGCTCTCCGCCGGCGTACGCGGTGAGGTAGAGCTGCTCGACCTCCTCTGGGAGCGGCGGCAGCCCGGGGGGCACCGGCTCACCCCGCATGGCGGCCCACGCGGCGCGCAGGTACGGAGCGACGTTCGCCTCGACCTCCTCCCACTTCGGCCCGTCTTCGGGAACGCCGGTCGGCTGCCACGCGGCGCCGGGCTCGACGACCTTCGCGACCTCGTGGCGGTACAACGTGAAGGGCTCGAGGGGGTAGAGCCTCGCGTTGTTGTCGCGCGCGTGCTGCAGCTGCTGCCAGTCGTTCGCGATGCCGGGCATCAGCGGCAGCGCGCCGCCCATCACCCACGGGCGCGCGTCGCTGCGCACGACGATGCCGTAGCGCGTCTGATCGAGCTCGCCGGGCGTGCAGCGCTCGAGCGGGCCGAAGAACGTGACGGCGATGCTGCAGTCGCGCAGGACCTTCGCGGCGTCGCGCGGGTGCTTCTTCTTCAGCTCGAGCGCGGTGGCGGCGGCGGCGCGGACGAGCTCGGCCGCGAGCGGGGCACGCGGCTCGCCGGGGAAGTTCCAGTGGCCCATGCGCGCGGGACGATCGTGCAGGTTGCCCTTGCGGCGCAGCGAGACGAAGACGCCGCCGCGGCCGTCGGGCGCGCCTTCGACGCGCTTGGGGGCCCTCAAGAGCCTGCCGGTCTTCAGCAGCTCCTCGATGGCGTCGCGCGCGAGCTCGCACGGGTGCAGGCCTTCGGCGGCCTTGCGTGACGAGGGCGCGAGCGGCGGCAGGTCCTTCGTGGGGTTGAGCGGGAGCGGCTCCTCGTCGTGCATGTGCCGCGTGAGGTCGTTCCAGATGTCGAAGAGCGGGACGATCTTCAGGTCGAGCTCGGCCTGCAGCGACGCGACGCCCTCGTAGCCGAAGCTCACGAGGCAGACCGCGCCCTCGACGTGCAGGCCGTGCTCGCGCAGCGCCTTCACGGCGGCGCGCACCGAGAGGCCGCTCGAGATGGAGTCGTCGACGATGACGACGGGCTCCTGCGGGTCGATGCGGCCCTCGATGAGCTTGAGCGAGCCGTAGGGCTTGCGCTCCTTGCGGATGAGGAGGCCGTGGTAGCGGCCGCCACCGTGCGAGATGCACGCCTGCATCAGCGGGATGCCGGTGGTGCCGTAGGTGGCGAGCTGGCGGCCCTCGAACCCTGCGAGCGCGTCGAGCAGGCAGCGCGCGGCGAGCTCGGAGCCCGCCGTCGACATCGAGATGCCGAGCGAGTCGAGCATCCACCTCGCGGACTTGCCGTCGGGCGAGACGACCGGCTGCTCGGCGGTGCGGCGCAGAATGCCGTGCTCCACGAGCAGCTTGAGCAGCTCGCCCTTGCGATCGGCTGGTGCGACGGCCGGCACGACGGGTCAGCGCGGCTTCTTGTCGGGGCGGATCTCCGGAGCCACCTCGACGCGGATCTCCGGTCGCGGCGGGCGGATCTCGGGGCGGACCTCCGGAGCGACCTCGACGCGGATCTCCGGCAGCGGACGCGGCGGCCGAATCTCGGGGCGAATCTCGGGGCGGATCTCCGGGCGGACCTCGGGAGCGACCTCGACGCGGATCTCCGGCAGCGGACGGGGCGGCCGGATCTCGGGGCGAATCTCAGGCCGAACCTCAGGGGCGACCTCGACGCGGATCTCCGGCAGCGGACGCGGCGGCCGAATCTCGGGGCGAATCTCAGGCCGAACCTCAGGGGCGACCTCGACGCGGATCTCCGGCAGCGGACGCGGGGGCCGAATCTCGACGCGGATCTCCGGGCGAACCTCCGGAGCGACCTCGACGCGGATCTCGGGCCGAACTTCCGGAGCGACCTCGACGCGCAGCTCATTGCGCGGCGGCCGCGGCGGGCGGATCTCGACGCGGATCTCGGGCCGAACCTCGGGCCGAATCTCGACGCGCAGCTCGTTGCGCGGGGGCCGGGGCGGCTTGATCTCGAACTTCGAGGGCGGCTCCTTCTTCTTCTCCTTCTTTCCGACACTGGGCTTCCGCTGCGACTTCGTCGGGACCTTGAACTTGCCCGTGCTGCGCTTCGGAGCCTTCGGACCACCCCCGCCTCGGATCTTGCTCATGGTGCCGCGCACCCTAGGGACGGGCGGCCGAGTGCGTCAAGTTGGCGAGCGCCCCGAGCGTCACATTGCCATTTCGGCGGCGCGACACCCGAGGCCCACAGGGAGCGCAACCGGTACGCGCATTGCTCGACGCCGCGCATGCTCGTCCCCTCGCCCCAGCTCTACCCGTTCACGTCGCGGCGCTTCGGCCCGCTGCACTACCTCGACGAAGGCGAAGGCCGGCCCATCGTGCTCATGCACGGGAACCCGACCTGGAGCTTCCTCTACCGCAAGCTCATTCCGCTGCTGCGGGCGGGCGGCCTGCGCTGCATCGCGCCCGACCTGCCCGGCCACGGCCTGTCGGAGCACCCGCCGGGCTTCGGCTACACCGGCGCCGAGCACGCGCGCGAGATCGCAGCGCTCATCCGCCACCTCGACCTGCGCGACTACCTGCTGCTGGGGCAGGACTGGGGCGGCCCGATCGGGCTGTGCGCCGCGGCCCGAGAGCCCGAGCGCGTCGGAGGCGTCGCGCTCGGCTACACGTTCGCGTGGCCGACGGACAACTTCCTCACCTGGCTCGTCGCGAAGGTGATGGGCTCGGCGTGGGGCCAGCGGAAGATCGCCGGCGGAGGCTTCACCGCGTGGACGCTGCGCTCGCTCCTGCGCGTGGAGCCGACGGAGGAAGAGCTGCGCCACTGGACCGGGGTGCACGCCACGCCGGAGCACCGCCGCTCGCTGCAGATGCTCCCGCGCGAGCTGCTCAACCGCGCGTGGCTGTCACAGCTCGAGCGCGACGTGCGCGACCGCCTCGGCGGCAAGCCCGCGCTGCTCTTTCACGGCGGCTTCGGCGAGCTCCTGCTCGGGCGCGCCACGGCGCACTTCGCCCGGCTGTTCCCGCAGCACCGAGTCGTGCCGCTCGGGCGCGCGGGCCACTACTTCCAGGAAGATGCGCCCGAGGCGACGGCGCGGGCGCTGCTCGAGTGGGCCGTCAGACCTCTTCGAGCACGCGGGTGAGCACGTCCACGTCGACCGGCTTCACGAGGTGGTTCTGGAAGCCCGCAGCGTGCGAGCGCTGCCGGTCGCCGGGCTGCGCGTAGCCGGTCACCGCGACGAGCCTCAGGTCCCGCGGCATCGAAGGGGTCGTGCGAATGCGCTGGCCGACCTCGTACCCGTCCATCACCGGCAGGCCGATGTCGACGAGCGCGATGTTCGGCCTGAACTGCAGCACCGCCTCGAGCGCAGACGGCCCGTCGTAGACGACGTGAACCTCGTGGCCGAGCTCGACCAGCAGGTCGCGCAGAGACTCGGCCGCGTCCCGGTTGTCGTCGACGACGAGGATCCGGCGCGCGGAGGCGGCGGCCGCCGCGGCCACGCGCGTCATGCCCGGAGTGAGCGCGCGCATCAGCACCGGCGCCTCGGGAAGCTCGATCACGAACTGCGTGCCCTGGCCGGCGCCTTCGCTGTGGGCCGTGACGCTGCCGCCGTGGAGCTCGACGAGGCTGCGGACGATGGCGAGGCCGAGGCCCAGGCCCCCGCGCGCGCGATCGAGCGCCTGCTGCTGCTGCACGAAAGGCTCGAACACGCGCGGCAGCATGTCGGCCGGGATGCCGATGCCCTCGTCTGCGAAGCTGATGCGAACCCTGCCGTCGACGTGCGCCGCGCGCACGGTGATGTGCCGGCCCGCGTCGCTGTACTTCGCCGCGTTCGTGAGCAGGTTCGAGAACACCTGCGTCATGCGCTGGCGATCGACCACGATGGGGAACCCGAACATCGGCACGTCGAGCTCGAGGTGCTGGTTCTTGTGCTCGAGCAGCGGGCTCGCGACCTCGACCGCCTGGCGCAGCACGTCGGACAGCTCGGCCCGCTCGCAGCGCAGCTCGATCTTCCCCTGCGTGATGCGCGAGACGTCGAGCAGGTCGTCGACGAGCCGGGTGAGGTGGTTGACCTGGCGCTGCATCACCTGCTGCTCCTTCGACGGGGCGCCGCGGCGGTTCATCAGCTGCAGCGCGAGCGACATCGGCGCGAGCGGGTTCCTCAGCTCGTGGCCGAGCACCGCGAGGAACTCGTCCTTCGTGCGGTTCGCGGCCTCGGCCGCTGCCCGCAGCTGCTCGACCTCTTTCCGCGCGCGCACTTCTTCCGTCACGTCGAACGCGACGACGAGGATGCCGTCGATGCTGCCGTGCACGTCGCGCAGCGGCGAATAGACGAAGTTGAAGAACACCGTGCGCGGGCTGCCGCCGGGCTCCTTCAGCTGCATGGGAGTCTCGCGGCCGGTGTGCGCGACGCCGGTCTTGAGCACGCTGTCGAGCAGCGGCCGGAACACCTGCCCGTCGAGCTCGGGCAGCGCCTCGAGCAGGGGCTTTCCGACGACCTGCTCGCGCGTGCGGCCCCACACCTCGCACGTCGGGGGGTTCGCGAGCTCGATCACGTGGTTCGGGCCGCGCAGCACCACCATCGGGTTCGGAGCCTGCTCGAGCAGCGCGTAGAAGTGCGCCCGCTGGCTCTCGGCTTCGCGGCGGGCCTCGAGCTCCCGGGCGAGCAGCTCCTCGCGGTCGCGCTTGTTCTCGAGCTGGGCGAGCAGCGCGCCGACGCGGGCGACGAGCTCGCGGGCGCTGAAGGGCTTCACCAGGTAGTCGTCGACGCCCGCCTCGAGGCCCTCGATGCGCGCCTCTTCGCCGGCCCGCGCCGAGAGCACCATCACGGGGATGCCGCGCGTGCGCTCGTCTTCCCGGAGCTTCGCGAGCAGCCCGAAGCCGTCGAGGCGCGGCATCATCACGTCGGTGACGATGAGGTCGGGGCGCCTCGTGCGCGCCGCCTCGAACGCCTCGACGCCGTCGCTCACCACCTCGACGCGCCAGTGCGTGCCGAGCACCCGGCGCAGGTACGTGCGCAGGTCCGCGTTGTCGTCGGCCACGAGAATTCTCGCCGCGTCGCGCCTGAGGTCGGCCGGCGCCCCCGCGGAGATCGCGTCGGGCAGCCACCGCTCGACCTCGTCGCTGAACGCCTCGGCCGCCGCCGAGATCGCCGCCTCGGTGCGCTGCTCGACGACGTGCTCCGCCGGCAGGTGCGCCGTGCCCGTCGGGAGCGTCACGCGGAAGGTGGTGCCGCCGCCGTGGCGGCTCTCGACGCGGAGGTCGCCCCCGTGGAGGCGCACGAGCTCCTGCACGAGGGCGAGGCCGATGCCCGAGCCCTCCTGGGTGCGCGAGCGCGCCCCCTCGACCCGGTGGAAGCGATCGAAGATGCGCGGCAGCTCGCGCAGGGGAATGCCGATGCCGGTGTCGCTGACGGCGAGCTCGACGCGGCCGCCCGCGATCGGCCGCAGCGTCACCGCGATCTCGCCCTCGAACGTGAACTTGAACGCGTTCGAGAGGAGGTTGAGCACGATCTTCTCCCACATGTCGCGGTCGACGAAGACCTGCTCGGGCAGCTGCTGCGCGTCGACGCGCAGCCTCAGGCCGGCGCGCTCGATCGCCGAGCGGAACGTGCTCGCGAGCTCGCCGGTGAGCGCGGCGAGGTCGACCGGCTCGTAGGTCGCCTTCATGCGGCCCGCCTCGATGCGCGAGAAGTCGAGCAGGCCGTTGACGAGCTTGAGCAGGCGGCGCGCGTTGCGGCGCGTGAGCTCGAGGCCCTCGCCGCCGAGCGTCTTGTCCGGCGCCGTCATCGCCTCGTCGAGCGGCCCGAGCATGAGCGTGAGCGGCGTGCGGAGCTCGTGGCTGATGTTGCTGAAGAAGTTCGTCTTCGCGCGATCGAGCTCGGCGAGCTCTTCCGCGCGGCGGCGCTCGTGCTCGAAGGCGCGCGCGTTCGCGACGGCCGAGGCGACGTGATCAGCCGCGAGCTCGTAGAACGTCTGGTAGGCGTCGTCGAGCGTGCGGCGGGCGCTGACGCCGGCGACGAGATAGCCGAACGGCTGCTCGGCGTTCGGGCGAACGAGCGGGACGATGACCGCCGAGGCGGGCGGCTCGGGGTAAGGGCCCTGCGGCAGCGAGGTGAAGCGGTGCTGCGCGTCTTCGACGAGCTCGAGGCGCCAGGAGCGCTGGGCGCGGCCGAGCGGCCAGCCTCCGTCGGACTCGGCGCCCTCGAGCGCGATGCGACGGGGTGCCACCTCGCTGCCGATGCCGGTGCCGACGGCGGCGGCGAGGTGCACGGCGGTTCCGTCGGGCTCGGTGAGGTAGAGCAGCGCGAACGGCACGTCCTGCGGGTTCTTGCCGAAGATGGCGGCGGCGTTGCCGCAGGCGTCCGTCGACGTCTTGCTCTCGCCTGCGGCGCGCAGCAGGTCGCGGAGGGTCGCGAGGCGGCGCTCGCTCTGCACGCGCTCGGTGGTCTCGGCGACGACGGCGAGCATGCCGCCGACGCCGCCCGACTCGTCGCGAATCGGGCTGTACGAGATCGTGAAGTAGCAGTCTTCGAGGTAGCCGTTGCGGTGCAGCGGGATGAGCACGTCGTCGAGCGCGACGGCCTCGCCGGTGCGGGTCTTGTCGAAGAGCGGGCCGATGAAGCTCCAGGCCTCGGGGAAGATCTCTTCCGCGGGCCTGCCGAGCGCGCTCGGGTGCTTCGAGGAGCCGAGCACCGGGCGATAGCGATCGTTGTAGAGGAAGCGGAACTCGGGGCCCCACGCGACGACCATCGCGAAGCGCGACTCGAGCATCATGCTGACGGCGGTGCGCAGGCTCTGCGGCCAGCTCTCGACGGCTCCGAACGGAGTCGCCGCCCAGTTCTTCGCGCGCATCAGCGCACCCATCTCTCCGCCACCTGCGAGGCAGTCGAGACCCCCGGGTCTGGGCGGCGGCTGGCTCATGAGAATCACGCGCGAGACGTGCAGGCACAATTTGTACGCACGCGCACGAGCGGTGCGCAACGCGACGGCTCGTCGTTACCGACGCGTAACGATGTTCACGGCATCGGGTTCGCGTCGAAGAAGTCGGCGAAGACGCGGGTCGCGCCGGGGTTGCCGGCACCCGGCTGGAACCAGGTGTGGAGGCCGCCCTTCACGCTGTGCAGCACGACGCGGCCTTCCGCGGAGCACGGCCAGGTGTCGACGTCGACGGCCGAGCTCGGGCTCGTGCGCGCGGGCGTGGTGCTGGTGCAGCCGTTCCGCGTGGCCCAGCTCTTCATCGTGGCGTCGGTGGAGGGGTACCAGACGCCGTTGTAGGGGACGATCGGGTCGCTGGTCCCGTGCATCTGGACGATGGGCACCTTTCGCCCGGGCGTGCACGGCGAGCGCTGGAGCTGGCCCGCGCACGAGGCGGCGGAGGCGACGACGTCGCTGAGCTCGCACGCGACCCGGTGGGCCATGAAGCCGCCGTTGCTCATGCCGGTGACGTGCACGCGCTTGGGGTCGATGCAGTACTCGGCCGAGACGTCGCTGATGACGCGGCGGAGGAAGCCGACGTCGTCGACGTTCTGGCCGGCGGCGGTGCCGCAGCAGGTGCCGCCGCCGTTCCAGCTGTTCGAGACGCCCTGCGGGTACACCATCACGTAGCGGCGGGCGCCGGCGAGATCGTCGAAGTTGCTCTGCAGCTGGATGATCGAGGCGGTCTCGGTGTAGCCGTGCAGCACGACGACGAGCGCCGCGGGCTGCGAGCCGAGCGTCGCGGGCGCGTGGAGCTGGTAGCTGCGCTGCTGGTTGCCGTGCATGAGCGTGCGCGTGAAGTCGCCGGCGGCGCCCGTGCGGCCCGCGCAGGGGCTCGTGGCGGCGCCCCCGGCCGTGCTTCCGCCCGCGGTGTTTCCCCCCGCGGTGCTTCCGCCCGCGGTGTTTCCCCCCGCTGTCGCTCCCCCGCCCGCGGTCGCGATGCCGCCGGCGGTGCTGCCTCCGGCCGTCTCGGCGGGCGGCACCGGCAGCGCGCCACAGGCGCAGAGTGCAACGAGCAGAAGCGACGTGCGGACCGGAAGCATCGGGGCTCCAAATTCGTGCGGCGCTTCCCCTGCCGTCGCGAGCCGCGTCGTAGCACCATGCGTCGTTCTCACGCCACTCGCTGCCGTTGGCCGGCGGCCACGTGAAGGTCGCCTTCGAGGCGGTGGTCGTCGTGATGACGGGCAAGCTCGCGGGAGGCCGCGTGACGAGCTATTGGGGCGGCAGCCTGTTACGAAGAGATACCTGCAGCGTCTCCCGATCCTCGTGAGCGTCTCCGGGACGGAGAGCCCCCATGATCGCGCGCACTGCCTATGACGTCATCGTTCCACCGGAGCTCGCCGTCGCCTGGCGCGCGCTCCCGCACCGGGAGCTCCAGCTGCTCAACGAGCGGCTCCTGCGCGCGGCGCAGTCGGCCTGGTCGCGCCCCGTCGCGTGGCCGAAGGGCATCGCGGGAATTCACCGCGGCCGCCACCGTGCGATCGTCGAAGATCTCTGGGTGCTCTACCGGCTGAACGACGAAGCGCAGACGGTGAGCGTGATCGGCTTCGGGCACGTCAGTGGTGCTCGGCCGGCGCCGGCGTCGTAGCGACGCACGTCTTGCCCTCGCCGGCGAACAGCGCCTGACCGTTCGAGAGCAGGCGCTTGAAGATAGCGTCGTCGCCGGCGACCGGCGTGGGGTCGTCGAGGTTCGGCTGAATGGTGCCGCCGATGACGATGTCGTCCTGCCGGCAGAAGCAGTACGCGATGACGCCGTTCTCGCAGCCGCCGCTGAAGAAGTAGAAGTGCTTGTCGGTCGGCTTCTTGAGCACGACGTTGTGACCGCGCTGCGCGATGAGCGTGTCGTCGCCGAAGAGCTTCTTCGCGCCGTAGCCGGTGCAGTTGACGATGAGGGTCTCTTTGAGCTTCGCGACCTCGTCTTGCGTCTCGAAGGCGCGCTGCTCGAACCTGACGTTGGCGGCCTTCAGGTCGTCGATCAGCTTCGGCATGATGATCGCGGGCGTCATCAGGTACGTCTGGTACTCGCGGCCGGGGGCGTTGAGCTTCGCGAAGGGCAGCTTCCCCTTCTTCGGAGCGGCGATGACGTCCTTCGGAGTCGCCACGTCGAGCGCGGGCACCTCGCGATCGAGCGTGTAGTTGTTGCGGACGGCGACTCCGTATTCCTGGCGCTTGCCGCCGTTCTGGATCTCGACGATGCGGTCCCTCGCGCGGCGCAGGTAGTCGGCGAGCACCTTCTTCTGATCGGGCGTGGTGAAGCAGCGGTGCATGCCCGAGGGCTCGAACTGGCCGCCGGCGACCCAGCTCACGGTGGTGCTCAAGTCGAGAGACTTTGCATAGACGGTGATCGGGACCTTGGGGAGCTTGCGCTGCAGCTCGGTGGCCGCGGTGAGGCCGACCATGCCGGTGCCGAGCACCGCGATGCTCGTGCCTTCCTTTTCGACCAACGGCTTCGCGAGATCGGCGACGACGCTGGCGCAGCCCCAGCTCAGGGTGATGCCGGCGCCTCCGTGGCCGTAGTTGTGGATGACGCGCTTGCCGTTGAGCGGCTCGGCGGCGAGCTCGACGCGCGGGCCCTTCGGCCGGTACGGGCGCACGCCGATGAGGTACGGGTTCTTGTCGCGCAGCTGGGCGAAGTCGGGGTCGGGGAGGATCTCTCCGCCGCGCAGCTCGCCCTTCGCCCAGGCAGGCATGGCCGCGAGCGCCGCGGCTGATGCGATCAGCTTTCGTCGGGAGATCAGGATCATGATTTCTGGAGCTGCGAGGGGAGATCGCGCTTCGGCAGCGTGACGCTGAGGAGGACGGGGCCCTGTGCTGATCTCGCCGATTCGAGCGCGGACTTCAGCTCGGCGGCGTTCGCGACGGAGTGGGCGGTCTTGAAGCCGAGGGCCTTGGCGAGGTCGGGGTAGCTCCAGCGGTTGAGCGCGAGGTACGGGTGCTCGGCGCCGCCTTCCTTGCCGGCGCCGCTCGCGAAGAAGCCGGGCTCGAGGAGCCACTGCTCGATGCCGTAGATGCCGTTGTCGAGCACGATGACGATGGCCTTGAGGCCGCTCTTCGCCATGGTGGAGAGCGACATGGCGGTCATCTGGAAGCCGCCGTCGCCGCAGATGACGAGCGGGCGCTTGCCGTTGGCGAGGGCGGCGCCGGCGGCGGCTCCGACGGAGAAGCCGATGGACTGCCAGACGGCGTTGCAGATGAACGGGCCCTTCACGTTCAGATCGGCGGCCGGGTACATCGAGAGGCTGGTGTCGGTGAGGACGGTGAAGGAGTCGTCGAGGAAGTCGCTGACGGTGCCGAGCACCTGGTCGTAGGTGGCAGCGCTCTGCTTCACGGATTTTCGGCGGGAGGCGAAGTCGCGGCCGGTGAGCGGGTTGGCGGCGGCGTGATCCTTGTTCGGCGTGTACGTCTGCTCGTTGAGCGCGTCGACGACGAGGGCGGAGCCCGAGAGCAGCGCCTTGTGGGTGGCGACCTCGCGGTACTGGCGGCCGAAGACGACGCCCAGCGCGACGACGGCGTCGGACTTCTCGACGAGCTCTCTGACCGCCGGCGTCGAGTTGGCGCCGATGTAGACGCCGGCGAAGCCCTCGGTGGTCTCGGGGATGAAGCCCTTCGCGAGCATGGTGGTGACGTAGGGGACGCCGAGCTTCTTGATGAGCGCGGCGGTGGGCTCGGCGAGGCCGTAGCGGAGCAGCTCGACGCCGAGGAGCAGCACCGGCTTCTTCGCGGTGCCGAGCTTGTCGATGATCTTGGAGGCGAGCGCGCCTTCTTTGCCCGAGGGTCTGGGCATGGCGCTGAGCTTCTCGCCGGGGGGTGTCGCGGCTTGAGTCCACACGTCCTTGGGGATCTCGACGTAGGCGGGGCGCTTCTCGCGCAAGCTCGCGGTGATGGCGTCGTCGACGATGCGGGGGACGTCGTCCTTGCTCTCGGCGCGCTTCGCGAAGGCGGTGACCTCGCGGAAGAGGTTCAGGTCGGTCGAGTCCTTGCCGGTGGAGTGGGAGAAGAGCGTCTGGCTCTTGCGCTGGAGCTCGAGGTCGAGCTTCGTGGGCCCGCCGTTGAGGACGACGATGGGGCTCTTCTCGGCGTAGGCGCCGCCGATGACGCTGATGAGGCTCATGGTGCCGACGCCGTAGGTGACCGAGACGGCGCCGAGGCCGCGGGCGCGGGCGAAGCCGTCGGCGGCGTACCCGGCCTCGAGGTCGGAGCTGGTGACGACGACCTTGCCGTCTCTGGCGGCGGCGGCGAACAGGGGGTCGCAGGTGGCGCCGGGGACGCCGAAGAGGACGTCGGCGCCGTGCTGGGCGAGGCGCTTGATGACGTAGCCGGCGACCGTGAGCTCGCCGGCCTTGGCGGTAGCAGCGAGCGCCGGCTGAGCCGCGAGCACGGCGGCGGCAGAGGCCTGCAGGAACTCGCGGCGCGAGACGAACGCATCGTCGGGGTCGTCCATGGGTGCCCTCCCTCGGGCCGCGACGCTAGCACCGACGCCGGCGCATCAGCAGGGCACACGCCAGCGCGAGCTCTGCCAGCGGCATCGACGTGCAGCCGCAGCCGCCAGGCGCGGTGTCCGGACCGCCGCCGCTTGCTCCACTGCCGCCGGCTGTTCCGCTGCCGCCGGCCGTTCCGCTGCCGCCTGCTGTTCCGCTGCCGCCGGCTGTTCCGCTGCCGCCCGCAGTCGCGCCTCCACCGGCGGCGCCGCTGCCGCCGGCGGTGCCCCCGGCCTCGTAGGCGCCGATGTCGAGCGTGGCATCGGTGGGCCGGGCGACCGCAGTCCCCGCCGCCATCGCGACGCGCAGCGGGGGATGAAACTGCGGCGCCGCGAGCGGGTTCGGAAACGCGTACCCCGCCATGCTCATCGGCGCGGGGTTCGCTGCATTGAGGAGCGGGCTGCCGGCCGCAGGCCGAGGGTCGAGCGCAGCCGTCAGGCCGGGCAAGGCGCCCATCAGCGTGCCGCTCCAGGCGGCGGGGACGTTGGTGGCCCCGGTCTGCACCCAGTTGTTGGAGCCCGAGATACGCGACACGCCGCCGACCCAGACGGCCTCGACCTGCCGGACCATGTTGATGCCGGGCCCGACGAACGCGTTGTTGTGGGCCTCGACGCTCTCGAGCCCGTCGAACAGGCGGAAGACGGCGCCGCCGCCGGTCAGCGTGAAGACCGTGTTGTTCACGAAGCGGTAGCGACCCTGCGACTGGCCCGTGGCGTCGCCACCGAAGCGCACGACCGAGAAGGTGTTCGTCTTGCGCAGCACGTTGCCGACGACGTCGGAGTCCTCGCGCCGGAGCACCTCGGTCCACCCGGCTTTCGCGCCGGCGGGGTCGGGGCCGATCAGCTCCAGCTCGTGGAACACGCCGCCTTCGATCCAGTTGTAGAAGATCTCGTTGCGCTCGGCGCGCGACTTGACGGAGTTGCCCCCGTTCGCGTCGTGCACGTAGCAGAACTGCATGCGGAACACGGAGCCGGGGAACGTCACCTCGTCGGTCGCGACGTAGATCTGGTGATCGAAGTTGCCGCCGCCGCAGCGCGCGACCTCGACGTACTCCATGAGGAAGTTGCCCGAGTCCTGATCGGCGCCGAGTACGCCTTGTTTGGGGCAGTCGTGCACGTAGCTGTCGCGCAGCGTGACCTCGTTGCCGTGCTGGAAGAAGCAGCGGCTCGTGCCGCCGGTGAGCTCGAAGCCCTCGACCACGACGTGGTTGGCCATCACCTCGAGCGAGTTCACCCCACCCGAGAGAATGGGTCGCTGACCGTTCACGCGGACGCCGCGGATGCGCACCGGGTTGCCGGGGGAGCCCGAGCGGCGCCACCACACGGCCTGGTAGGTCGCGTTGCCGTCGACCTCGATGACGTCGCCCGGCATCACCATGCTCGAGGTCTGCAGCGCCGAGAGCTGCGTGATGGTACGGCTCGGCCCGACCTGAAACGTCGTCGCCGAGGCCGCCGCGGGGAACAGCAGGCCCAACCAGAGAGCGCGCATTGCCACGGAGGGTACCACCGGGCGTGTGCCTGAGATCCGATCGAAGCCGGCGTCCGAAGAGCGGCTTATAGTCAGCACGCCGATGAAGGTTGCGAAACGCCCTCCGCAGACGGTGAAGGCCGAGAGGCTCGGCGAGCTGCCCCGTACGCCTGGCGTGAAGCCTGCCGGGCCCAAGCCGTCATCGACGTTCGGAGCGCCCGCGGTGCACGCGGAGAAGCCGCAGGACGTCGCGGCGTCCGCGATGCCGGTCGCGTCCGCGAACATGGGCTGGTCGGTCGGCGAGACGCAGGCGCGGCTCGGCGTGACGGCGGAGGACGAGGCGCGCATCGCCGAAGCGACGAAGGCGTGGGCCGCGATGACGCCCGATGCCCAGGCCAGGGCCCGCTCAGACGTGGCACGCCGGCTGGGAGACCAGCGCACCGCCGGCTCGAAGCTCACCAGCCTCGAGAAGCTCGACGCGAGCGGCCTGTCGAAGGAGCAGAAGGCGCTGGCGCTCGACACGCTGGCGATCGCGGCCGACTACTACGACCGGGTCGCGGCCTCGACCGACGACCCGATCGCGAAGGCGACGCAGGCCGCGAACAAGGCGCACCTGTTCGGAGAGATCGACCAGCTCTGCGACGCCGGCCGCGCGCTCGGCCTCGGCGGTCGGGACCTGACGCTGTCGCTGCTGTCGGCGACGTACTCGGACATGGTGAAGATCGGCGGGCGCCTGAAGATGGGCCCCGAGGAGCAGCTCGCCTCGATGCGCAGCCTGCTGTGCCACGACCTGGCCGGGGCCGCCGCCGCCGAGGCGTTCATGGCGAAGGACCCGCGGCTGTCGGGGGACGACCGCGCGCGGGTGATCGACGGCATCCGCGCCCACCAGTACACGCCGCCGGCGTTCTTCTCGAACATGATGGGCGTGACGGCCCGGTTCGCGATGAAGCTGGCCGGCTACACGCCGACGCCGGCGGACGAGGCCGTGCTGGCCGGTCTGCAGAAGAAGATCGCCGAGCCGTACGCGAACCTGGAAGCCGGCACGAACCGCGTCGCGCTGACGGCGCCCGAGAAGAAGCTGATGCGCGACTGGGTCGGCCGCGAAGACTGGGTGGTGCCAAAGGATCTCGGCCAGCACGCGGTCGCGGGCGCCGACGTGCTCGACAACTACGCGAGCCCGGGCGGGATGCTGAAGTACCCGCGCTTCCGCGGGCCCGGCACGACGTTTCAGGACGGCACGCTGAAGGAGTCGCTCGGCACCGTGTACCCGAAGTTCGATGACCGCGGGCAGCCGGTGTTCGATCGCGCAGCGTACGCGGGGCCGCCGCACGGCGGGAAGCTGCCGAGCTGCGTCGATGCGTACTGGCAGCTCGCCGAGGGGCTGCGGCCGCTCGTGGCCGAGAAGCTGGTGGCGGCGCGCGGCGTGATGGACGACGCGTACGCGCGGATGGACGCGGCGCTGCGGGCGCAGGGCCACGATCCGGCGCAGGTGCCGTTCTGGGGCAAGCCACTGACGCCGGCCGACTACGGCGATCTGGCGGCGCTGAAGGACGGGAAGCTGTCCGACCCCGCGCGCGTGAACCAGCTGGAGCTCGCGCTGTCGGTGAAGGAGACGTTCATCGCGCAGGCGATGGCAGCGATCGAGGCCGCCGGGAGGAAGGGGGCCGCATGAACGACCTCTCGAAGATGACGACGGCGGACCTCGAGAAGCGGAAGGCCGAGATGGAGCAGAGCCTCAGCCTGCTGTTCGCGCAGGTCGGGACTGCGCTCCCGGATCTCGAGCGCGAGTACGCGGCGATCCGAGACGAGCTGGCGCGCCGTACTCAAGCCGCGCCCCGCCCTGCTCGCTGAAAGTGGGCGCCGCAGGTTTCGAACCTGCGACCCCTGCCGTGTGAAGGCAGTGCTCTACCGCTGAGCTAGGCGCCCGGGTGCCGCTATGAACGACGGTGGCGGCTTGTGCCAACAGCCACGACGCCTGTCAACAAGGACTCTGACTGTCAGTTCTTGAGCCGGGAGAGCTTCGACTCCAGCTCCTTCACCCGCCGCTTCAGCGCCGACAGCTGCTTGCCGATCTCTTTGAAGTCCGAGCGCGACGCGAAGTTCAGCTGGTGCATCACCGCGCGCTGCGCTCCGTCGAACGCCGCCTTGCCGCGCTGCACCGCACCGATCGCCTCGGCCACCCTCGCCGCCCGCTTCTCGTCGGCGAAGATCTTCTCCATCGCCTTCTGCGAGAGCCCCATCGCCTCCGCTTTGATCTTCTCGGTGATTCCCATGTGCGTGACCCCCAGGCGTTGGGCCTTAGCACCGGCTCGCGACGAAGAGAAACCACGTTACCGTCACGAAACGCTCATCCCCCGCCGCCCAGCAGCCGCTTGATCGACGAGAACAGGCCACCCTTCTCGGCCGCCGTCCGCTCGTCGCGCTGCGTGCGCTTCGCCAGCTCTTCCGCGATCGCCTTCTTCAGCATCTCGGGCGTGTCGCGCGTCGCGAGCTTCACTTCCTTCGGCTCGCCCGCGTCTTCCACCGCCACGTGCAAGAGGCACTCCTCGTCGAGCTTGAAGTCGATGCGCTTGCCGACGTTCGCCGCCGGCACCTTCACCGTCCCCAGGTACTCGTTGTCGACGATCAGCTCGCTGTCGCCCTGGAAGATGTCCATCTCGATGAACGGCGCGCCCGCCTCTCTCGGCGGAGGCAGCCTGAAGCTCTTCGTCGTCGGGATCCGGTGGTTCTTCTCGATGATCTTGCGGAACCGCCCCGTCGGCAGCGCGTACCCGATCGGCATCGACAGCGCGTCGATCAGCGTCACCGCGTCGATCTGCCCCAGCGAGTCGCCCAGCAGCGCCGCCCCCAGCGCCACGCACTCGTCGGGGTGCACGCCCTTGCGCGGCGCCTTGCCGAAGTGGCTCTGAATCTGCTGCTGCACCAGCGGCATGCGGCTCTGGCCGCCGACGAGAATCACCTCGTCGATCTGCGAGCGCGCGATGCCCTTCTCGGTCAGCACCTCGTCGCACAGCGTGAACGTGCGCTCGACGAGATCGCCCGTCAGCGAGTTCAGCTGCTCGCGCGTCAGCGGCACGCGCAGGTCGAGCGGCTTGCCCTTGCGCTCCTCGATGTACGGCAGCTCGATGACCACGTTCGGAATCAGCGTGAGATCGATCTTCGCGGCCTCGGCGGCGTTCTTGATCCGCTGCATCGCGATGGGGCTCTGCGACAAGTCCACGCCGTGCTCCTTCTTGAAGGCCGCGAGCACGTAGTCGATGATCCGGTTGTCGAAGTCGATGCCGCCGAGGAACGTGTCGCCGCCGGTGCAGAGCACCTCGAACACGTTGCCGGTCAGCTGCAGCACGCTGACGTCGAAGGTGCCTCCGCCCAGGTCGTAGACGAGCACCTTCTGATCGAGGCCGCGGTTGAAGCCGTACGCGAGCGCGGCAGCCGTCGGCTCGTTGACGATGCGCTTCACGTCGAAGCCGGCGAGCTGCCCCGCCTCTTTCACGGCCTGGCGCTGGTTGTCGTTGTAGTAGGCGGGAACCGAGATGATGGCTTCCTGGATCTGGCCGCCGAGGAACTGCTCGGCCATCGTCTTCACCTGCCCGAGCACCATCGCCGAGATCTCGGGCAGCGAGTACACGCGGCCGGCGAGGTTCACCGCGGCGTCGCCGTCGGGGCCCTCGACGATGTCGTACGTGAAGTACGACTTCAGCTCCTGCACCACCTTCGAGTTGTACTTGCGGCCGATGAGGCGCTTCGCGCCGTAGATGGTGTTGCGCGGGTTCGTGACGACCTGGTCCTTCGCGACGCCGCCGATGATGAGGTCGCCCTTCGGCGACAGCGCCACCACGCTGGGGAGGATCAGGTTGCCCTTGTCGGTCGGCACCACCTTCGGCACGCGGTTCTTCACGAACGCGACGAGCGTGTTGGTGGTGCCGAGATCGATGCCGATGATGCGCGGTTTTTCGGCCACGGGCCCTCACTTCGTAGCAGAGTGCGCCCCAAGTGAATTGGATTTTCCTCGTGCTCATCGGGGGCTCCGTCGTCGTGGCGGCCTTCAACGGCACCATGAAGGCCGTCACCGATGCCGGCATCGAGCAGGCGAAGGCCGCGGTCACGCTGTCGATCTCGCTCATCGGGCAGATGGCGCTGTGGCTCGGGCTGTTCGGAGTGCTGAAAGAGGCCGGCGCCCTGCGCAGCATCTCGAAGGCCGTGATGCCGGTGATGAAGCGGCTGTTCCCGGAGGTGCCGCCCGATCACCCCGCGATGAGCGCGATGATCCTGAACCTGTCGGCGAACATGCTGGGGCTCGCGAACGCGGCGACTCCGTTCGGGCTCAAGGCGATGACCGAGCTCAACAAGCTCAACAGCCGGCCCGGCGTCGCCACGAACTCGATGGCCCTGTTCCTCGCGATCAACAACTCGGGCGTCGCGATCCTCGCGCTCGGAGTCGTCGCCGTGCGCGCGATCGTCGGTTCGAGAGATCCCGCCGGCATCCTCGTGCCGACGTTTCTCGGCGCTTGCGTTCACGTCACGGTCGCGGTGCTGGCCGCGAAGTTCCTGCAGCGGCGGGCGCTGTTCGCGGCCGAGAAGTACCCGATCGACCCGACGGCGGCCACGAAGGAGCAGGACACCGCGAAGCTCGCCGAGGCCGAGGCCCTCGCGAAGGAGGTGCCGACGACGAAGAGCGGGTTCGCGATCATCGCGCTCGTGTCGCTCGCGATGACGGCGGCGCTGGCGCTGCACTACGTGAAGCGGCTCGGGGCGAACGAGCCGGTGACGCTGACGGCCGACGCAGGCGCGCTGTGGGTGCCGCGCGAGGTCGACCGCCCGATGGTGCCCGGCGTGCAGCTCGAGGCGCTGCCGGCCGGCACGGCGACACTCGTCGAGATCACCGAGAGCCGCGTGCGCGTCGAGCTCGACGGCGACGCCCGCGCCGCCGGCGCCCAGCAGGTTCGCCTGCCGCGCACGACTCCGTTTCTCGTCACGCGCGCAGTGCTGAGCGACTGGATCCTCCCGTTCCTCATGCTGGTGATCGTGACGATCGGCCTGGCGCGCAAAGCCCGGGTCTACGAGGCGTTCATCCCCGCCGCGAAAGAAGGCTTCCAGGTCGGCGTCATGATCATCCCCTTCCTCGTCGCGATCCTGGTGGGCATCGGCATGTTCCGGGCGTCGGGCGCGTTCGACTTCCTCATTCGCGTGCTGACGCCGGTGGTGACGCCGCTCGGGCTGCCGGCCGAGGCGCTGCCGATGGCGCTGATCCGGCCGCTCTCGGGCAGCGCGGCGCTCGGCGTGATGACCGACACGATGCGCAAGTACGGGCCCGACTCGTTCATCGGGTACCTGGTGTCGATGCTGAACGGCTCTTCGGAGACGACGTTCTACGTGCTGTCCGTCTACTTCGGAGCAGTCGGCGTGAAGGCGATTCGCCACACCATGGCGGCGTGCCTCATCACCGACGCCGCGGGCGTCATCATCGCGACGACGATGTGCCACCTGTTCTTCGGTTAGTCCGCCATCCAGTAGCTCAGGCGAGGCGCTCGAACTGGAGCAGCCGCTCGTCGAGCAGGTACGCGACGCCCACGTGGTTCACGATGCACTTCTCATTCACGATCCGCTCCGACATGCACTCGGCGTGGATCGTGCGGCCATCGGCGGTGCGGAGCCTGATGTTCCAGCGCTCGAAGCGCTGCCGGCCACCCGGGCTGAGCTCGCGGGACTCGATCGCCGCGACCACGCGGTGCAGCGGCTTGAAGAAGTGCCGGAGCACGACCCACGCTGCCAGGCCGGCGCCGCCGGTGACCAGCGTGTTCATGATCCCAAAGAAGACCCGGTCGCCGAGGTGCCCGTGGAGCTCGAACAGCACGAGCCACCACAGCAGCGGCACGGCCCCGACCATGAAGATCGTCAACAACGCGACCAGGCAGATCGACCACGTCGCTCGCGTCGGGCTGCGCCTCATCAGCCTCGGCAGCTCGGGCGACTGCGCAGCGGTGGCCAGCTTCGCCGCGACGTCGTCGCTCATGGCTTCGCGAGCGCCGTCCTGATCGCCGGTGACGGGTCTCGCTCGCGCGCGAGCTCGAGCACCAGCGGCGCCGACTTCGGCGACTTCGCGCTCAGGGCCTTGAGCGCCTCGAGCCGCTGCTTCTCGCCCTCGGCCATGCGCGCGCGGAACGCGCCGTCGCCGCACTTGCGCGCCCGGGCGTCGACCTCGAGCAGCTTGAGCTCGACGTCGCGCAGCTTCGCCTCGCTCAAGCGCACCGCCTCGGCGGCCTTCAGCGAGTACACGCGCACGTCGTCGGCGAACTCGACCTTCTCCATCAGCGCCCGCGAGATCGCCTCGCGCGCCGACAGCGCGTACTCGCGCGCGGCGCAGAGCGTGCGCGCCGACGACAGCGTGCTCGCGTCGGGCGACTGCGAGACCTCGCGCACCTGGCCCTCCGCCCAGAGCGACAGCTGCCGCGCGGCCACCGCCGCAGAGTACGGCTCCTTGCGGCCCTCGCGAATCGCCATCCACCTGCGGAGCACCACGGGGTCTGGAGCGGCGGGGTCGAAGGCACGCTGGTACTCGGCCGCCGCGCGCTGCAGCTGGCCCGACAGATCGAGCAGCGCGGCGACCGTCAAGACGACGTTGCCGTCCGAAGCGTTCGCCGACGCCGCCTCGACGCGCGTCGCGACCTCGTACTCGGCCACCGCCTCGGGCAGCGCCTTGAGCGCCCGCGCCAGCGCGTCGAACGCCCGCTGCCGCACCAGCGGCTGCCGCGCGCTGCGCAGCGCCTCGAGCAGCGGGTCGATCACCTTCACGTCGACGTGCTCGCCGAGCTCGTCGGCGGCCTCCCAGCGATCCATCGGGTCGGGGGCCTTCAGCGACTTCACCAGATCGTCGAGCGAGCGCAGGTAGTAGCCGGGCAGCGCGCGCTGAACCGCGTCTTCCTTCGAGCGGGCCAGCGCCTCGACCTTCTCGGCGCGCTCCAGCCGCGCCTTCAAGGAAGGCACCGACGAAGAGAGCGGAGCCTTCGCCGCCAGCGCCTTCGCCTCGGAGAGCCGCCCGCTGACGAGCAGGCCCTCGAGCTCCAGCGACAACAGCTTCACCTTCGCCTCGTCGCGGTGGGCGCCGGCCGGGTAGTCCTTCAGGTAGGCGTAGAGCGCGGAGGCCGTCGCCGCCTTGCCGAACGCGACGTCGTCGAGCCGCGCTCCGGCCTGCTCGCCGCGCGCGTCGTCGGGGTGCGCGCGCTGAAGCCGCGCGAGCTCGGCGTCCTCGAGCTTGCCGAGCTCGAGCAGCTCGGCCTTCGCGAGCGCGGCTTCGGCTTCTTCGCGGTGCGCGCCGTCGGGGTGATCTTTGATGAACTGGCGCCAGGCGAGCGCGGTGTTGCGCGCGGCGGTGGCGTTGAAGCGCAGGCCCTCGAGCAGCGCGCGGGCGGCGCGGGCGCGCTCGCCGTCGGGGTGTTCCTCGAGGTAACGCTTGTACGCGACCACGGTGTGAACGCGCTTGGCCTCGGCGAGCTCGAGCTCGGCGAGGCGGTCGCGGGCGGTGTCGGCGTCGGGGTCGAGCGGGTGCTTCGCGACGAACTCGCGGTACGCGTCGATCGTGTCGCGCTTCGACGCCGCGGAAAATGCGCTGTCGCGGCAGCCAAAAATGGCGCCAGTTAAAAACGCTGTGAGGAGCACGACGGAAACCGACTTCATGTTCGAGGCCGGTTCTACCAGAGTGCGTGGAGGGAAATTTGACCACCGACGTACCCGGTTCGACCCTAGGGGCCATGCGCAAGCTGCTTGCCGCAGCCCCCTGCTGTGTAGCGCTGATCGCGTGCGCATCGGGGCCGCCGCTCGGATCCCGCTCGACGTGGTCGGACGGTGACTGGCACGCGTTCTCGCCGCCGGGAGCTTCGCGCAGCGCGCCCGAGGCCGAGCAGCCGGCCCAGAAGCCGCTCAAGTTACCGAACGGTGCACGGAGCAAGGCGGTGCACGCCGCGCGCTCGCAGGTGGGAAAGGCCGAGGTCGACCGGCACGGCGAGAAGTGGCCGGACGACTGCTCCGGGCTGGTGCGGTCGGTCTACGACCGCCTCGGCGTCGACCTGTTGACGGCCGCGAAGCCGGAGGACAACGCGGTGACGGCGATCTACCGGTGGGCGCAGCGCCACGGGCGGGTCTACACCGGAGGGCGGCCGGTGCCGGGCGACCTGGTGTTCTTCCGCGACACGTATGATCTGAACCGCGACGGCCGCGAGAACGACGGGCTCACGCACGTCGGGGTCGTCGACGCCGTCGACGAAGACGGCACGGTGCAGGTGATTCACCGCGTGCACGGCGGCGTGCGGCGCTACCGCATGAACCTCGAGCTGCGGAACCAGAGCAAGAGCGCCGACGGCCGGCTCGTGAACGACTGGCTGCGGCTCGCGGGCCGCACCGGCAAGGCGCAGCTCACCAGCGAGCTGTTCGCGGCGTACGCGACGGTGCTGCCGATCGAGCCGAAGTACACGGCGGAGCGCGACAAGGCTCCGGCGAACAGCGGATCACCGTAGCGTCGGCTCCCCTCACCCTGGCCCTCTCCCCTACGAGGGGAGAGGGAACTCTCACTCGGGGTCCTTCTTGCCCTTGTCCTTGTCGTCGGTCTTGGGGAGCTTGCGGACCCACTCGCGCAGCTCGAGGGCGACGTCGTGCTCTTTCCGCATCGAGAGGACCTGATCGAGATCGGCGGTCGCGGCGTCGAGGTCCTTGTTGATGAGGTGCAGGCGGGCCGACAGCACGTAGGTGCGGAGGAACGTCGAGTCGCGCTTGTGCAGCTCGTCGAGCTTCGCGAGCGACTGCTGCATCAGCTCGGGCGACACGCGCGCGTTCGCGGCGTACTCGGGCACGGCCAGCTCGATCCACCCGTCGGGGGGTGAGCCCTTCGCCTCGAGCTCGAAGCGGTCGGTCAGCTTGAGCGCCTGATCCGTTCCGCTCACGCCGTGGAACAGCGCCTGCGCCCGCAGGGCCGCCAGCTTCGCGGGCCGCGTCGGGTCGCCGACGCGCGCGACCGCCAGCTCGAGGCCCTTGTACGCGGCGCGCGCGCGGGTATCGAGATCGTGGCCGAGCTCGGCGAGCGGGCGGTGCTCCTTGATGAGCTCCTCGACCTGACCAGTCAGCTGCGTCGCGAGCGCCTCCCAGTTCGCGGGGCTCTTCTCGGTGCCGTAGCGCTTGATCAGCGTGTTCTTGCGATCGACGAGCTGCTCGATGCGGCGCACGCGCTGCTGCACGTCGTCGAGCTGCAGCGAGACCGCGGTGACGAGCGCCGCGTGACCCTCGACGAAGTCGGGGTACTTCTGCACCAGGGCCGAGAGCTGCGTCGCGGCGGCCTCCTTCGACTTCGAGTCGTCGTAGCGCAGCAGCGCGAGCGCCTGCTCGCAGCCCGCGACCGCCTCGACCGGAGGCGCGCGGTGCAGCAGCATCTTGCCGAACACCTTCCACGTCACGCCGAGCGCGGCCGCGATGAGGATCAGCGCGATGAAGATGAGCGCGATGCGGTTGCGGCGCGCGACCTGGGCGCGCAGCACGGCCGCCGGGTCGGCATCGGTCGGCGAGACCGGCTGCGTCGGCTGCGACGCGCCCGCCGGCTGCACCGCCTGCATGAGATCTTCGGGCGGGAGCTCGACCGGGCGCTCGATCGGCGGCGCGTCACCGATGACGGTCGCGTTCGGGTCGTGCGCCGGGTTCTGCAGCGTCACCGAGGGCGGCCGGTCTTTCGGCGCCGCGGCCGGAGCCGGGCCGGTGCCGGGGGTGAGCAGCGTGTGCACTCCTTCGGGGTCGCCCTTGTCGCGCCGCGGCTGGCCGTCGGGGGGGAACGTGTCGAGGATCGAGGGATCGACGCGGGGCGCCGGCTGGGTCTCGCGGTTGCCCTCGGCGCTGCCGGCGGGCCGCGTCTGGCGCACGCGGCCGCTCTTCGAGCCGGGCTCGGGCGGCAGGTCGCTCATCGCGAACATCGCCGTCTTCTGGCCCTTCGCGACCGCGTCGCTGCCGGCGGGAGGCGTCGCGCCCTCGGGCTTCGGGTCGGCCATCGCGAACAGCTGCGTCTTGTTCTGGCGGTCTTGCGCGGGCGACACCGCGGGGCTGCTCTCGGGCGGCGTCATGCCGCCCTCGCCGCGCAGCGCCTCGTGCTCGCGCATCATGCGCTCGAGATCTTCGGGCCCGATGCGCACGGTGCTCTCGGTCAGCTTCGGCGCCTTGCCCGGGCCGGGCGCGGTGACCGGGGTCGCGCCGAAGATCATCGTGCTCGAGCTCTTCTGCGCGCCGGGGCCCGGGCCGTCGGCCGGCGGCGGCAGGTTCGTGGGGGCGCCGAACATCATCGTCTGCGACGTCGCCTTCTGCGGGCTCTGGGCGGGCGGCGGCTGCGCGGGAGGCTGCTGCACCGCGGCCGGAGCGCCGAACATCATCGTCTGCGACGTCGCCGGCCGGCCCTGCGGGCTCTGCGGAGGGGTGCTGCCGAGGTTCGGGGGCGGCACGGCGCCGAACATCATCGTGCTGCGCGGGTTCGCCTGGGCGGGAGGCGCTTCGGTGCCGCCCGCTCCGAACATCATCGTCTTGTTCGCGGCCTGCGTCGGCGCCTGCGAAGACGGCGTGTCGGGAACCGGGCCGGCGGCGCCGGGGGCGCCGAACATCATGGTGCGGTTCGTGGGCTGGGCATTGCCGGCGGCGGCCTCGGCGCCGGGAGCACCGAACATCATCGTGCGGTTCGTGGGCTGCTGCGAGCCGGCGCCGGGAGGAGGAGCGGCGGAGCCGGGGGCCCCGAACATGACGGTCTTGTTCGCGGCGACGGCGCCGGGGGGAGGAGCAGGCGCGGGCGCGTCGGCGCCGCCGACTCCGAACATCACGGTCTTGTTGGCCGCGGCGGAGGCAGGCGGCGGCTCGTTGTTCGGCCCGCCGAACATCATGGTGCGGTTCGCGGGGGCGTTGGCGAGGTTCTGGGAAGGGACGGGGCCGTCGGCCCCGGGGACTCCGAACATCACCGTCTTGCTGGTCTGCGGAGGCGCCTGGATCGGCGTCGACGGCATGGCGGGCTCGGCGCGAGCGGTGAAGACGTGCCCACAGCGCGTGCACTGCACCGGTGCTCCCTGCGGCGGGATGAGCTTGTCATCCAGCACGTAGGTGGTGTGGCACTTCTCACATTCGATGAGCACGTAGCGCTTATATCAGGGGGCTACCGGATCTCCGCCGTCGCTTTGAGAGAATCGAGCTTGTGCTCGCCCACGCCGGGGACGCGATCGAGCTCGTCCCAGGTCTTGAAGCCGCCGAGGCGCGCGCGCTCGTCGGCGATCGCCTTCGCGAGCTTGGGGCCGACGCCGGGCACGAGCGCGAGCTCCTCCTCGGTGGCGCGGTTGAGATCGAGCTTGCCGCCGGCGGTGAGCGTCTGCGCGGCCGAGAGCTTTGCGCCCGGGCCGCAGCGCGCGACACCGGCGTCGTCGAGGTGAACGTCTTTCGGGTCGCAGTCGAGGGCGGGCGCGGCTTCGGGCCAGCGCAGGGCGAGCAGCGCGCCGGACGTGACGAGGCCGAGCAGCAGCAGCGCGATGCCCGCCCGCTTCAAGCGCCTCTCACTTCTTCGCTTTGGGGGGCTTGCCGTCGAGACCGAACGCCGTGTGGAGCGAGCGCACCGCGAGCTCGGCGTACTTCGACGCGATGAGACACGAGACGCGGATCTCGGAGGTCGAGATCGCCTCCATGTTGATGCCCTCTTTCGCGAGCACCTGGAACATGCGGGCGGCGACGCCCGAGTGGTTGCGCATGCCGACGCCGACGATCGAGACCTTGGCGACGTCGCCGCTCGTCTCGACGCTGTCGGCGTGAATGGTCTTCGCGACCTTCTTCACGACGTCGGTCGCCTTCACGAGGTCGGCCTTGCCGACGGTGAACGTGAGGTCGAGCTTGCCCTCGCGGGGCACGTTCTGGACGATGAGATCGACGACGATGGCCTTCTCGTCGAGGGCGCCGAACAGCTTGGCGGCGATGCCCGGGGCGTCGGGGATGCCGAGCACCGCGATCTTCGCTTCGTTGCTGTCGAGGGCGACTGCGTTGACGACGACGTCTTCCATGCTCTCGTCCTCCTCACACACCAGCGTGCCGGGGTCGTCGGTGAACGACGACTTCACCCAGAGCGGCACCTTGTAGTTCATCGCGAGCTCGACGCTGCGGATCTGCAAGACCTTGCCGCCCAGCGACGCGAGCTCGAGCATCTCTTCGTAGCTGATCTTGTCGAGCTTCTTCGCGCGGGGCGTAACGCGCGGGTCGGTCGTGTAGACGCCGTCGACGTCGGTGTAGATCTCGCACGCGTCGGCCTTCAGCGCCGCGGCGATGGCGACCGCGGTCGTGTCGGAGCCGCCGCGGCCGAGCGTGGTGACGTTGCCCTCTTCGTCGACGCCCTGAAAGCCGGCGATGACGGCGATCTGCTTCTGCTTCAGGGCCTTGAAGATGTTCTTGGCGTCGATGCTCTTGATGCGCGCCTTCGAGAACGTGCTGTCGGTGACGATGGTGCACTGATCGCCGAGGAAGCTCTTCGCCTTGCCGCCGAGCGTCTGAATGGCGATGGCGACGAGGCCGATGCTGACCTGCTCGCCGGTGGCGACGACGACGTCGACCTCGCGGTCGTCGGGGCGGTCGGTGAGCTCTTTGACGAGCCCGAGCAGGCGGTTGGTCTCGCCCGACATCGCGCTGACGACGACGGCGACGTCGTGGCCCTGCTTCTGGGTCTCGAGCACGCGCTTCGCGACGTTCTTCATGCGCTCGATGTTACCGACGGAAGTGCCGCCGTATTTCTGGACGATCAGTGCCATGGGAAAAACGCGGGCGCGCGCTATACCACCGGCGCGCATGAATACAATCGAGCTCGACGGCAACTCGCTCACCCTGGAAGCCATTCGTGACGTGGCTCTGGGCCGGGCGCAGGTGCGGCTGTCGGCGGCCGCGGGCAAGCGGGTCGACGAGGCGCGCGCGCTGGTCGAGAAGATCGCGGCGGGCGACGAGCCGTCGTACGGCATCAACACCGGCTTCGGCACGCTCGCCGAGGTGCGCATCGACAAGAAGGACCTGCGCGAGCTGCAGCGCAACCTGATCCTCTCGCACGCGGCGGGCGTCGGCGCTCCGCTGCCGCTGCCCGAGGCGCGCGTGCTGCTGCTCCTGCGCTGCAACGTGCTCGCGAAGGGGTTCAGCGGCATTCGCCGGTCGACGCTGCAGCTCGCGCTCGAGATGCTGAACCGCGGCGTGGTGCCGGTCGTGCCCGAGCGCGGGAGCGTCGGGGCGTCGGGCGATCTCGCTCCCCTCGCCCACCTGGCACTCGTGTTCATCGGCGAAGGCGAGGCGTTCTTCGAAGACGCGCGGCTGCCGGGCGCGCAGGCGCTGGAGCGTGCGGGGCTGAAGCCCGTCGAGCTCGAGGCGAAGGAGGGCCTCACGCTCGTCAACGGCACTCAAGCCATGTGCGCGGTGGGCGTGCCGGCGCTGCTCAAGGCCGAGGTGCTCGCCGAGCTGTACGACGTCGCGGGCGCGATGACGCTCGAGGGGCTGCTCGGGTCGCACAAGCCCTTCGCGGCTGCGATTCAGGAGGTGCGCGCGCATTCGGGGCAGCGGGCGTGCGCCGAGAACCTGCGGCGGATCTTGAAGGGCAGCGAGCTGGTCGAGACGCACGTGAACTGCGCGAAGGTGCAAGACCCGTACAGCCTGCGCTGCATGCCGCAGGTGCACGGGGCGGCGCGCGACGGCATCGCGTTCGCGCGGCGCACGCTGGAGGTCGAGGTGAACTCGGGGACGGACAACCCGCTCGTGTTCACGCAGACCTCTGAGATCGTGAGCGGCGGCAACTTCCACGGGCAGCCGGTGTCGCTGGCGCTCGACGTGCTGGCGATGTCGGCGACGCAGCTGATGGCGATCAGCGAGCGGCGCGTGGAGCAGCTGGTGAACCCGTCGCTGTCGGGGCTGCCTCCGTTTCTGGCGCGGAACCCGGGGCTGAACAGCGGGTTCATGATCGCGCAGGTGACGTCGGCGGCGCTGGTGGCGGAGTCGCGGATCTTGTCGCACCCCGCCTCGGTCGACTCGATTCCGTCGTCGGCGGGGCGGGAAGATCACGTGTCGATGGGCATGACCGCGGCGCTGAAGGCGCGCACGGTGATGGAGCACGCGGCGCACTGCCTGGCCATCGAGCTGCTCGTGGCGGCGGCGGCGCTCGACTTCCGGAACCCGGTGAAGCCGGGCAAGGGCGCGCTGGCGGCGTACCAGGCGGTGCGGGCGCGGGTGCCGCCGCTCGATCGCGACCGCGAGCTGCACCGCGACATCGCGGCGGTGACGGCGCTGATCGACTCGGGCGAGCTGCTGGCGGCGGTGCGAAAGGCGACGGGCTAGCCCACCCAGTTGTCGGGGATGACGGCCTTGTCGTAGTCGCGCAGGCCCTTGAGCAGGCGCAGCGCCTCGGTGGCCTCCTTCGTGGGCGGGCTCATCTTGGCGACCGCGCTCTCGAACGCGGCGATCTGCGCGACGGTCTCCTTGCGCGAGAGCTTCGAGAAGTCGGGCGCGGTCATGCCCGCGGCCTTGAAGCCGGCGCCGAGCTCGTCTTTGAACATCGCCTGGAACTTGTTGTTGACGCCGGTGTGGTGCCGGAGCCGGAGCATCACGTCGATCTCCTTGCCGAGCTCGGTCTTGAGCGCCGGGTCGGTGCTGGAGCGGCCGACGAGCTCCTGGAGGTCGTCGTAGTACTTGTTGAGCCGCGTGGGATCGACGGTCTTACCGGAGAGGAAATCGGCGCGGTCGCGCTTGAAAGCGTCGATGCGCGCCTTCACGACCTCGGGCTTTTCCTGCCCGGGCTGCAGGTAGCCGTGCTTGACGCTCCAGGTGGCGACGTTGCCGCCCTTGTAGAGGTCCTTGAACTGATCGGGCGAGAGCGCGTTCTTGTCGCCGCGGGTGAACTGCTCCCAGCGCTTCAGGTGCGCGGGCGAGCCCTGCTCCCAGGAGCCGCCGGGCGACTTGCCGTTGTACGCGAGCACGGTCTTCGCGTTCGGGAAGCCCTCCTTCCATGCCTTGAGCATGTCCTCACCGCCGCAGTAGCAGGCAGAGAGCGCGAGATCCTCGACCTGGCCGGCAGCCTTCGGCATGGCCTTGGCGAGCGCGATGAATTCGTCGCGAATGATCTTGCCGTTCTCGAAGATCGTCTTGCCGTTCTTGTCGGTCTCTTTGCCCCAGAGGGTGGAGCCATTCGAGTGGCCCGACAGCACCACGCGGCCGGGCACCTTGCCGCCGTTCTCTCCCTTCGCCCAGACCTGCGCGAGCTGGGCGAGCTCGTCCTTCGCGTCGGGGCCGGCGTTCTTGATGATGTCGGCGATCTTCGCCTTCTGCGCGGGATCTTTGAGGCCGAGGGTGTCGACGAACTGGTCGACCTGGGCGCGGTCGGTGAGATCGTAGGTGGTGCGGCCGACCTTGATGGTGTCGTTCTTCGGGGCGTCGGAGACGACCTTGACGTCGGCGCCCTGCTCGCGGAGCGCCTGCGCCTCCTGCTGCGCGTACTTGTTCATGCCGATGAAGACGATGTCGTTCTTGGGGATGCGGGACATGCCCAGACGGTGAGCAGGAATCGCACCGCCGAAAGCGGCGAGTGATCGCGCGACGTTGGTCTGGCAATGTCGCGGCCTTGAGGGAGGTGGCCTGATGGCTGTAGCCGACACCCTGCTCGCGTTCAGCCGGAAGCAAGCCGGGCCGCTCGAGGTGATGCGCGCGCTGGCGGAGCACGACGGGTTCTTCGCGCCGGCCGGGTACGCGTACGTGGCGACGAAGTCGAACACGTTCGATCACGCGTCGCTGTGGGGCGCGGAGTCTCGCGTGACGCCGGGGCACCTTTACCTGTTCACCGATCGGGCGGCGGCCGATGCCGCGGCGGCGAAGGTGCAGCTGGGGCCGTACGTGTCGCCGGTGGCGGGGTCGCTACTGCTCCGGGCGCTGCCGGCGGGGTTCAAGGAGCTGCACGTGAACCCCGGCTCGCCGAAGGAGCAGGGCTGGTGGCTGGGCACCGAGGCGCTGCCGGTGGGGCAGATCTGGGGGCAGGCGGTGGCGCTGGAGCACGCGCTGACGGGAAAGCGAGACGTGCCGGATCTCGCGGGCGAGATCCTCTCGTACCCGGCGTTCATCGCGTACGACACGGCGAGCGGAGTGATCGCGACGCTGCGCGGAGCTTCCGGGCCTCAGAACCCGGGCATGGTCTTCACGTCGATCGACTGCGCGGACGTCACGATGGCGAAGCTCGGGGAGCAGGCGAAGGGGCTGAAGCGGGTCGTGCTGTCGGGGGCGCAGCTGTTCGGGGCGTTCGCGAAGCTCGGCATCGATGGGCTGGTGATCAACCCGTTCGGGCCCGGGCCGACGAAGGTGTTCGACGCGGAGCTGTGTCAGTCGATCGCGGCGGCGGCGCCGAAGTCGTAGCCTCGCCCGGCTTCGCGGCGGTCGTCGGGGTGCCCGGCTGGGGCAGCTCCTCGCGCCTGCGTCGTGGCTGCTCTCGTGCGGGGCGCCGGCGCCTCGGCAGACGAGGAAGCGGCGGCAGGTTTGCATTCGCGTTGCCGCGGACGGTTGTACAGCCTTCAGGGGACCACACTTCGAAACCTGGACGAGATTCTCGTCCACCCAATGAAGGGGTCCCCCCTGAAGGCTGTACAACTGTCCGCGCCATGAGCCGCCGCCGTCGCCTGCCGGCTGTCGTGTCGCGCGCGGCCAGGCCAGCCCGTAGGGCGACCGAAGGTCGCGGCGAAGCCGCTGGCCGGAGCAAGGCCGCCGGTCGAATCAGACGGCATGCCGCGCAGGCCGGCCCGCGAGCACCTCGAGCAGGTTGTCGGCCGCGAGCTGCGCCATCGCGAGCCGCGTCTCGACGGTCGCGGAGCCGAGGTGCGGCGCGAGCACGACGTTCGGAAGCCGCAAGAGCTCGTCGTCGGCGCGAGGCGGCTCGGGGTCGAGCACGTCGAGCGCCGCGAACGCCGGCCGCCCGCGCTTCAGCGCCTCGACGAGCGCGACCTGGTCGAGCACCCCACCCCGCGACGTGTTCACGAGCACGCTGCCCTCCTTCATCGCCGCGAAGTCCTCGGCGCCGAGGAAGCCCCGCGTCGCCGCCGTCAGCGGCAGGTGCACCGACACGAAGTCCGACTCCGCGAGCACGGTCCGCTTCGGGCCATCGCGCCCGAGCGGCAGCACGCGCATGCCGAAGCCTTCGGCGCGCCGCGCCACGGCCTGCCCGATCTTCCCCCACCCGATCACGCCGAGCGTCGCGCCGGCCACCGCCTTGCCCAGCATGAAGCCCGGGTGCCACGTCTTCCACGCGCCGCTGCGCACGAACGCGTCGGCCTCGACCACGCGCCGGGCCGCCGCCAGCAGCAGCGCGAACGCCTGATCCGCGGTCGCCTCCGTCAGCACGCCGGGCGTGTGCCCCACTACGATGCCGCGCGCTCGGCAGGCCGCGACGTCGATGTTGTCGACGCCCACGGCCATGTTGCTGACGACCCGCAGCTTCGGGCACTGCGACAGCAGCTCCGTGTCGACGCGCTCGGTCAGCAGCGTGAGCAGCCCGTCGCACTCGCGCGCGGCGTCGAGCAGCTCCGACCGCGAGGGCGGGCCCTCCGGCCCCACGGTGAGCTCGCAAGAAGCCGCCAGCCGATCGAGCACCACCTGCTGAATGCGCCTTGTGACGTGCACTCTCAATCCGGCCGCCCCGCACGGATCCAATCGGCGTACTCGTCCTGCACCACGCCCTCGTTGACCCAGCGCTCCGCGTGCGCGCCGTGACGCACGGCCGCGGCGAGCGCGTCGTCGCTCTGCCCGAATGCGTCGTGCGACTCTCTCAGCACGGTGAACTCGTAGAGATCGAAGAACCCGCCATCGCCCTCGTCGCGTGCGTCGAACACGCTGAGCTGCGTACCGTGAATCCTGAGCCAGCGGATCGCGCGACCGCCGTCGACGCGCCGCGCGCCGAGCCACTGCTCGATCGCCTTCCCGGCGTTGAGCCGAACGGCCAGCTCCCACGCCTGAAGATGCCGCGCCACGCCGTGAGCGTAGCGTGGCCGCGCGCGCGCACCCGACCGAAAGCGCGACGTCTCGCGCGCGTGACGCTGGCGCGATCTGTCTGACGCGCGGAGCCGCGCACCGCTTTTCGCCGCCGCGAGGCGGCGGAGCACACCGCCCGGCTGTTCGGCACGCCCCCTGCTCACCCGCGCCCCCAATGAACCGAAACGTAACGACGCTTCTCCCGTTGCTGCTCCTCGCGGCCGCCTGCGGTGAATCGACGCTCGAGATGGGCGACCCCGAGCCGCAGGCCGCGCACAGCTCCAGCGGCGTCTCGTGCTGGCCGCAGATGTCCCGCCACCCCGTCAATGCGCCGCACAACAACGGCTACGACGGCGCCTCCTGCGGCAGCGGCACCTGCGACATCAGCTGCCCCGACTCCAACGCGAACTCCGACTTCGGCGGCCCGCACCACGGCAACGACGTCTTCGCCTACTACCGCGCTCCGATCGTCGCCGTCGTCAGCGGCACCGTCACGCGCGCCGGCTGGGCGAGCTCGAGCTCGGGCCTGCGCGTCACGATCGCCGACTCCTGCGGCTGGTGGTACTACTACGGCCACCTCGACGAGGCCGTGGTCGGCGTCGGGCAGCACGTCGAAGCCGGCCAGCTCATCGGCTTCATGGGCAAGAGCGGCGCTCCGTCGGTGCACCTGCACTTCAACGTCTCGCGCGACGGCAACTACTACGACGACATCGACCCGTTCGGGCTGCTCGCGGCGACGAGCGGCACGTCGTGCGCGCCTCCGCCGGCCCCGCAGCCTCCGCCCGACGTGCCGTTCTGGTTCACCGGCGGCAACACGCGCGCGGCCAAGAACGCCGACGGCCGCGTCGAGGTCTTCGTGCGCGGCGGCGACAACCAGATCTGGAACGCGTGGCAGCCCGCCGCGAACGCGGGCCCGTTCTCCGCCTGGAACCCGCTCGGCGGAGGGCTCATCTCGGACCCCGCGGCCGGCGTCAACGCCGACGGCCGCCTCGAGATCTTCGCCGTCGGCTACGACAACGGGCTGTGGCACAAGTGGCAGGGCGCTCCGAACGGCGGCTGGAGCGACTGGGCCCCGCTCGGCGGTTACGTGACGAGCGAGCCCGCGATCGGCAAGAACGCCGACGGCCGCCTCGAGGTCTTCGTCCGCGGCGGCGACGAGCAGCTCTGGCACCAGTGGCAGAACGAACCGAACGGCGGCTGGAGCGGCTGGTTCCCGCTCGGCGGCAGCGTGGCTTCCGTGCCCGTCGCCGTCTCGAACGCCGACGGCCGCCTCGAGGTGTTCATGCGCGGCAGCGACGGCGCGCTCTGGCACAACTGGCAGGTGGTGCCGAACGGCCACTGGTTCGGCTGGCACTCGCTCGGCGGCGGCATGCTGTTCGCGCCGGCGGTCGAGAGGAACCGGGACGGCCGGCTCGAGGTCTTCGTCTGGGGCACCGACCGCGCGCTGTGGCACATCTGGCAGACGAGCGCGGGCGGCGCGTGGAGCGGCTTCCACTCGCTCGGCGGCGGCCTGTCGGCGCACCCGCAGGTCGCCATCAACTCCGACGGGAGGCTCGAGGTCTTCGTGCGCGGGCTCGATCACGCGCTGCACCACAAGTGGCAGCTCACGCCCGGCGGCGCCTGGTCCGACTACGCGAGCGAAGGCGGAGTGCTGACCAGCGTGCCGCACGTGATCGCGAACGCCGACGGCCGGCTCGAGGTCTTCGTGCGCGGCGGCGACGCGGCCATCTGGAGCAAGTGGCAGCAGCACGACGGAACGTGGTCGCAGTGGGTCACACATCACGGGTTCACGCCGGGCTTCTGAAGCCTTGGTTTCTTGAGGGCCGGTCGGGGGGTCCGTGGTACGAATTCGTCTCTATGAGCAACGGCGATCGCCCGGACATGCCCCGTACGATGACTGGCGCCATTCCGGCGATTCCCGTGCCGACCTCGGTGAACCCGCCGACGCAGACCGAAGACGCCGCCCGCGCGCGCATCGCCGCGCTCGAGGCCGAAGCCCGCGGCCAGGGCGCGACCGTCGAGGCCGCCCTGCTCTTCCACGAGATCGGCCTGCTCTGGGAGAACCCGCTCAAGCACCCGCGCAACGCCGCCGTCGCCTACCAGTCGGCGTTCAAGCTCGCGCCGCGCTTCCTCGCGAACATCCGCGCGGCGCGCCGCCTGTTCGCCGAGGTCGGCAACTGGGTGATGGTGGTGCAGCTCATCGACGCCGAGCGGGCGGGCGTCGAGAACAAGCGCACGCAGGCCGCGCTCCTGTTCGAGAAGGGGCAGATCCTCGAGCAGCGGCTGAGCCGCGAGGCCGACGCCCGCACCGCGTTCAGCGACGCGCTCGCGCTCGAGCCCGAAGACGTCACCCTGCTCATTCAGCTCGAGCAGCTGTTCAACGAGAAGGCCGACCACCCGGCGCTCGTGAAGGTGCAGAAGCTGCTCGCGCGCGTCGTCGCCGACCCGGGCGCGAAGGCGCACTACCTCACCGCCGCGGGCCTCTTGCTCGAAGACCGGCTCAAGCTGCTCGACGAGGCCACCGCGTGCTTCCGCGAGGCGTTCGCCATCGACCGCCGCGACCCGATGCTGATCGCCGCGATGAAGCGCGTCGCGCAGCGCGAGGGCCGCCTCGACGAAGAGCTCGCCGCGCTGGCCGCCGAGGCCGAGGCTCAAGGGCCGAACGCGGGCCCCACCTACCTGCAGATCAGCAAGGCGTACGAGCGCCTCTCGCGCACCGACGACGCGCTCGCCGCGCTGCTCGCGGCGCGCAAGGTCTCACCGCAAGACCCGCTGATCTTGAGCGAGCTCGCGCGCATCTACGAAGGCCAGGGCCGCCACCAGGAGCTCGCCGACGCGCTGCTCGCGTGGGTCGGCTCGATCACCGACGAGAGCGAGCTCATCGCGGTCAACCTGCGCCTCGCCGGCCTCTACGAGGAGCACCTGAAGAAAGACGACGAGGCCATCAACCGGTACCGCGCGATTCTCGCGAAGGTGCCCGGCCACGGCGCGGCGCTCGCGGGCCTCGGCAAGCTGTACCACCGCTCGAAGAACTGGGAGGGCCTGCTCGCGACGTTCGACGCCGAGATCGCGGCCGCCGACGAGCCGAAGATCAAGGCGGGCCGCATCTACAAGGCCGCCGAGGTGCTCGAAGAGCGCCTCAAGCAGGTCGACCGCGCCATCGAGCGCTACAACCAGTGCCTCCAGGTGTCGCCGGGCTTCCTGCCGGCGCAGAAGGCGCTGTCGAGGCTGTACGAGCAGCAGGGCCGGTGGATCGACCTGATCGCCATGTACGACCAGGACCTGCTGCAGACCACCGATCAAGATCAGCAGATCGGCACGCTGAACAAGATGGCGGCGATCTTCGAAGACCGCCTCACCGACATGCCGCGCGCCGTCGAGACGCTGCGCCGCGTGCTCGAGATCGCGCCCGATCACCTGCCCACCGTGCGCAACCTCGCGCGGCTCTACGAGCGCATCGGCAAGTTCCAGGAGCTCATCGAGCTCCACGACCGCGAGGCCTCGCTCAGCGGCGACACCAAGCAGGTCATCTCGCTCGCGCACCGCAACGCCGAGATCCTCGAGGAGCAGCTCAAAGACCGCGCCGGCGCCATCGCCGCCTACGAGCGCGTGCTCGCGCTCTCGCCGTCGTACCTCCCCGCGCTCAAGTCGCTCGGCCGCCTCTACGGCCAGGAGGGCAAGTGGGACGCGCTCGTGCGCATGTACCGCGCCGAGTCCGAGATCTCGCCGACCGCCGACGCCGCCGCCACGCTCATCTACAAGATCGGCGAGCTCTACGAGCAGAAGCTCAAGAACGAGAACGACGCCATCGCCTCGTACCAGGAGGTGCTGACGCTCGCGCCGTCGTACTTCCCCGCGGTGCGCGCGCTCGCCCGCATCTACCGCAGCCAGGGCGCCTGGGAGTCGCTCATCGAGGTCTTGCGCGCCGAGGCCGCGAACCGCACCGACCCCACCGAGCGCGCGAACGCGATGTTCCAGGCCGCCGCCATCTGGGAAGACCAGCTCAAGCGGCCCGACAACGCCATCGAGGGCTATCAAGAGGTGCTCCGCCTCACGCCCGGCCACACCACCGCGCTGCAGCAGCTCGAGCGGCTGCTCATGGCGAAGGACGACGTCAAGGAGCTCATCGCCGTTCTCGACCGCCAGACCCAGGTCGGCTCGAACGTGATGCGCGTCGCCGCGTGGCTGAAGCTCGCGCGCATCTACCTCGACCGCCTGAACGAGCCGTCGCGCGCCGCGCTGTGCGCCGAGAACGCGCTCTCGCTCGAGGCCGGCAACCTCGGAGCCCTCAAGCTGCTCGAGCGCATTCGCGTCGGCGACAAGCTCCGCCGCACCGAGCTGCGCGCGCGCATCGCCGAGACGATCGGCGACGCCAAGCTCGCCGCCGCGATGCGGCTCGCCGTCGCCGAGTCGGGCGTCGACACCGCGTCGCGCCCGCAGGAGCCCATCGTCGCCCAGCTGAAGACCGCCTGGGCCGCCGACCCCGCCGACGAGGCGCTGTCCTTGATGCTCGAGCGCGCGCTGCAGAAGACGCAAGACGCGCGCGGGCTCGTCGAGCTTTACGAGCACCGCAAGACGCTGGTGAACGACCCGACCGATCAGCTGCAGCTCACGCTGCGCATCGCAGACCTGTACGAGCACAAGCTCGGCGACGTGGCGCACGCGGCGAAGACCTACGAGCTCGCGCTGCAGACGGCCCCGTCGATCTTCCCCGCGCTGCAGGGCCTCGCGCGGTGCATGAAGACGCTCGGCAACGTCGAGCGCGCCCGCGCCACCCTCGCCGTCATCGGCGAGACGGCGCGCGACCGGGCGACCGCGACGGGAGCGCTGCTCGAGGGCGCGAAGCTCGCGCGCGACGCGAACGACGTCGACGCCGCGACGGCGCTGTACCGCAAGATCCTCGAGGCCGACCCGAACCACCCCGAAGCCAGCACGGGCATCGAAGAGATCCTCGCGCAGCGCGGCGGCGCCGCAGACCTCGTGCTGCTGCACGAGCGCCGCGGCGAGGCGAAGCTCAGCCAGAAGGACAACGTCGGCGCCGCCGGCGAGCTGTTCTCGGCGGCGAAGATCTACCTCGAGAAGCTCAAAGACCGCGACAAGGGCATCGAGCTGCTCGACCGCGCCCTGCTCGCGAACCCGACGCTCGGCGACGCCCTCGAGCTCAAGGGCGATCTCGCGCTCGAGGCCGGGAACTGGGCCGAGGCCGCCGCCGCGTTCGGCGTGCGCGTGAGCCAGGGCGGCGATGCGCACCGCGTGGCCTCGATTCACCTGAAGCTCGGAGCGCTCTACCAGGACCGGCTCGGCGACGGCAGCCGCGCCACCGCCCACCTGCAGACCGCGCTCAACGACGACCCGTCGAACCTGGAGGCGCTCGAGCGGCTCGCGTCGATTCACACCCAGGCCGCGAACTGGACCGGAGCGGCCGAGTGCCTCGCGAAGCTGCTCGAGGTCGAGCCCGACGCCGCGGCCCGCGCGCGCCACACCATCGCGCTCGCGCAGATTCACCAGAACGGCTTCAACGACCCGAACCAGGCGGCCGCGCTCTACAAGCGCGCCATGGAGCTCGCCCCGGGTGACCCGGCGACGCTCGATCGGCTGGTCGGCCTCTACGAGCAGCTCGGCCAGGTGCAGGAGCTCGTCAACGTGCTCGAGCAGCAGGCGCAGCAGGCTCCGGATCTGAAGCGCGCCATCGCGCTGAAGCTGCGCATCGGCGAGATCTACTCGCGCTCGCTCGACAACCCCCAGCGCGCGATGGCGACGTACCGCGCCGTGCTCGATCACGAGCCGGGCAACCTGAACGCGCACGTCGCGCTCGCCGACCTGTTCACGAAAGACCCCGCCGCCCACGCGATGGCCGTCGAGTCGCACCGGCAGCTCCTCAAGCTCGACCCGCTGCGCGTCGAGAGCTGGCACACCCTCTTCCGCATCTGGGAGTCGCACCGGCAGCTCGACAAGGCGTTCTGCGCGGCCGGGGTGCTCGGCTTCCTCCGGCGCACGAACGACGTCGAGGGCGCGTTCCTCACCGAGGGCAAGAACCGGCTGCCGTCCGAGACCACGCAGCAGCTGCCCCCGGCAGAGATCGAGGCGCTGCACCTGCCGGCGTGCAGGAACCCGGTGCTGCAGGTCTTCCGCGCGATCGGCGATCAGCTGCCCAAGATCTTCCCGCCCGACTACGAGCACCTCGGCATCGACAAGAAGGCCGACCGCCTGAAGAGCGATCACGCGGTGCACAAGGCGGTGCGCGCGGTCGCGACCGTGTTCGGCGTGCAGGAGTTCGAGGTCTACCAGGCGCGGCGCGGCCTCGTGTTCCTCGAGACGACCGAGCCGCTGTCGGTGTGCGTCGGGCAAGACGTGGTGCGCCGCTTCAACGCGCGGGAGCAGAAGTTCCTGCTCGGGCGCGCGGGCCTCATTTTGTTCGACAAGGCGGCGGTGCTGCGCAAGGTGTCGAGCGGCGAGGCGGCGGACCTCGTCGGTAACTCGGTGCGCATTCACCTGCCCGACTGGACGGGGCTCGGCCGCAAGAACGAGGACCACAGCAAGCAGCTGCGCAAGGCGTACTCGCGGCGCTCCATCAAGGCGCTCGAGGGGCCCGCCGAGGGCGTCGCCCAGCTGACGAACCTGAACCTCGACGCCGTCATCGAGGGCATGAACCTGTCGTTCGATCGCGCCGGCCTGTTGCTCGCCGGCGACGTGCAGGCCGGCCTCGGCATGATGCTGAAAGACGACAACGCCCCGACGTCGAAGGTCGACACGGCCGAGTCGGTCGCGGGCGCGGTCAACCAGCGGAAGGACATTCGCGAGCTGATGATGTTCGCGATCAGCGACGACTTCTTCAGGCTGCGGGCGCGGCTCGGTCTGTCTCTCGGCTGAGCCCCACGCTCACGAAGTCAGAAGCGCAGCGCCGCAGCGACGACGCCGCCCCCCGGCGCCGGCACGAGCGCCACCGCGGGCACCTCGGCCCCGCGGATGAAGAGCGCGACCGAGATCGCCGCGAGCAGGCCGCCCGCGGCCCACGCCGTGATCGCTCCGGCGCGCAGGGCATCGCGCTGCGACAGGGCCGCCTCGACCTGCGCGGCCGGCCGCGGCGTCGCCGCCAGGCTCGAGTCGAGGCCCTGGAACATCGCGGCGAGCCCGAAGCCCGCGCCGATGCCGGCGACCGCGAGCACGCCGGTCAGCACGGCGGGCAGCGTGACGTGCGTCACCTCGACCGGGCCGGGCCTCCTGGCTTCGACCGGCGCGGCGGGCACGGCGGGGCTCGCAGCCGGCGGCGGCTCGGCCTTCGCTCGCACGCGCTTGACGATGCGCTGGAGCTTCTCGAACTCGGCGCGGACCTTCGGCGACGCCGGCAGCGGCAGCGCGGCGTCGGGGTCGAGGGCGAGGCCACGCTCCCAGGCCGCGCTGGCGGCGTCGAGGTTGGGCACGTTCGCCAGCACGACGCCCTGGGCGAGCCACACAATCACGCGCTGCCGGTCGGTGGTCGCGACGGCCTCGGCGGCGAGCAGCTCGCTCAGCGCGACGTCGAACGACGCGTCGGCGTAGGCGGCCTTCGCCTTCTGCACGAGCTCGTCGAAGCGCGAGCTCGGAGGACCCGGGTCCGCAGCGGCCAGCAGGAGCGCGACGCCGAGGGCGGCAAGCACGGCGGTCGAGGCTAACACGGCAGGCCGATGCAACCGCGGGCGGCTCGCGGGTGTCTTCGAGGTGAGATGACGCCCTTCCTCGTGCGGTACCTGGTCGCGTGGTGCGCCTTCTGCCTCTTGGCCGCCGTGCTGGCGGTGAGGGAGCTGCGCGTCGACTGGAGGCGCGAGCTGCGCTTCCTCTTCGTGCCGTGGAAGGTCGCGGTCTTCGCGCCGGCGGTGCTCTTCGTGGGCTTCGCCGGGCGCTTCACCGACGACGAGACGTGGGATCTCGTCACCGGGTTCGGCATGGCGCTGCTGACGTTCTTCACCGCGGCGTGGACGGTGCGGACGGCCTGGCAGGTGCTCGGCGGGCGGCAGCGCGCGAGCGCGCTCGTCGTCGCCGTCGCGGTGTGCCTGTTCGCGAGCAGCTGGTTCTACGACGGGTACCTGCTGTGGCGCGACGGCCACTACACGCACCGCTGGCTCGGCAACCTCCAGCTGTCGCCGCTCGCGTACCTCTGTGCGGGGCTCCTGCTGAACGTCGAGCGGCGCGGCCGCGGGTTCGGCTTCGCGTTCACGCGGCCAGATCCGCTCCTCGCCGGCGACGGCCGCGTGAACGCCGCGATGATCGCCGCCGGCGCTCCGCTCGTCGCGATCGCCGCCTGGGTCCTGGCCGCGTACGTGGGCTGGCACCTGCCCTGAGGCCTACGCGGTCGAGGTGCAGCTGAACGAGCCGCGGCGGCTCGGGCTCAGCGCAGATCGAACACGAGGTTGTCGAGGCGGTATCGGGTCGGCCCCATACGACCCGACCCGATCTCGGGAAACACGCCGCCCCACCTCAGGTCCGGTGCACCTGCGGGGGCCGGGAGCGTGAGCCCGGCGTCCGGTATGGAGCACTGCGGCAGCACCGTGCCTCCGTCAACGGTCGTGACGAGCGAGGCCCGGCCGGCGTCAAAGTCGAGCACCATCTTCAGGTGACACCACTGGCCCAGCGGGAGCGGAGCGGACGAGCTCCCGTTGCAGTCGCCCGTACCGCTGGCCGCGCCCGCGTTGCAGATGAAGACGCGGCCCGAGCTGATCAGCAGGTTGGTGTAGCCACTCGGCGGGTCGACGAACGAGAGCGGAGAGATGTGCTGTGGAGGCAACGCCTCGACCAGGACGTCGAGCTCGATGACGCGCACGAGCTCCGTTCGCCCGGGGAAGGTCACCCTTCCGGTCGCGTGCGTCGACGCCGTCATCGTCGCTGGCACGTCGATGATCCACACGCCCCCGTCGTGAGTCGCCGTCGCGGTGTCCTGCGTCACCCCGCCGGTGAAGGCGGCGAGCGCATCCGCGCGCTCGAAGTCCAGACAGAACACCGGCGGCGGGTTGAGCCGCGCGCAGTAGCTGCCCGCATCTCCCCCGCCTCCGCCTGCGCTGCTTCCGCCCGCGCTTCCTCCGGCCGTCGTGCCTCCGGCCGTCATGCCTCCGGCCGTCATGCCTCCCGCCGTCATGCCTCCCGCCGCACCTCCGCCGGCGGTGCCCGCGCCGCCAGCCGTCGCCGCGCCGCCCGCCGAGCCGCCGTCGGGCTCGCCGCCGTAACCGACGCAGAACCCGTTCGCCGCGCACACGCCCGGCGACGGGCAGTCGGCGGCGGCCGCGCAAGCAACCCGGGGCGGGTCGAAGCTCAAGCACGAGATGAAGCCGGCGCCGACCAGAGCCCACAGTGCCGTTCGATTCATGGCGCGCCGGCAGTCTAGCTCAGCGGTTCAGCTCGAGACGGTCGAGGTTCGCGACGTCTCGCGTGCCGCGCGCGACCACGACCAGCGTGTGCACTCCGCTCGCTCCCGCGAGCGGCACGGCCTGGCGCGCCAGCATGTCCCACCCGCCGGTGCTCGCCACCGTGAGGGTGCCGAGCAAGGTGCCACCGGGTGCGTCGAGGCGCAGCTCGAGCTGCTGCCCTGCGGTCGCGGCCGGAGCGGCGAGCGTCACGGCGACCGTGCCCGGAGCTCCTCCGCCGAAGTCGACTCCGGCGTAGGCGAGCCAGTCACCGTCGTCGACGAACCCGACCACGTTCCCGAGGCTCATGACGCCCTGGCTCGACGTGAACGCCTCCGCCTCGAGCGTCTGAGGGGGAGCTGGAGCCAGAGCGGAAGCGCCGGCGTCCGGAGGAGGAGGCGGCGGCGCACCCCCGACCGCCTCGTAGCGGAACGCCGCGGCGAGCAGCGCGTCGCCCACCCGGACGTCGACGAGCCCCGCTCCCTCGGGTGCCAGGCAGCGCGCGCGGGCCTCACCGAGCACCTGAACCTCCCGGGCCGGCGCGGCGCCGAAGTACACCTCGAGCCCGGCCTCGAAGCCCGAGCCCAGGAGCTCGATCGGGGTGCCTGCGGGGCCGGCGGCGGGGGCGACGGCGCTCAAGCGGACCTTCGGCTCGCGCCCGGCGTCGCGCACGGCCGCGGGCGGAGCCGCAGCGTCCTCGATCGCCGTCATCTCGAGCCGAGCGTCGGGGCCGCACCCCGCGAGCAGCCCCACGAGGAGCGCGCGGCGCATCAGTACAGCCTCGCGAGCGGGCCCGAGCCGCCGGCCGGGTCGCCGAACTGGTTCACGCCGGTGATGCCCATCGCCTGGATGAGCGAGACCATCAGGGCGTGGTGAGGCCGGGCCTCGACCTGCGCCTGCTGCGACTGGTCGCCGATGAAGTGGGTCGTCGGAAACGCGAGGTGCCGCCCGGTTCGGAACCTGCCGCCCATCGACCCGAACACGAACATCGTGTGGTCGCCGACGTCGTGCAGCGCTCCGCTGGCCCCGGCCGGCCAGGTGTTGCCGATCTCTCCGGTCCAGTGCACGAGCGTGCTGTCGAGCAGCCGCGTGCCGTCGGGCTGCGGCGCCTTCAGCTTGTCGAGCAGGCTCGAGAACTTCTCGGCGTACCAGCCGACGAAGCGCGCGAGCTGGGCGGGCAGCTCGCCGTGGCTGTAGGTGTGGTGGTCGTTGCCGCTGATGCCGCTGCCGAAGTCGTAGCTCTGCAGGCCGAGCCACGGCATGTTGAACCGCACCGAGGGCACGCCGAACGTGAAGCTCGCGACCCGCGTCACGTCGCACACGAACGCCGTGTGGATCAGGTTCATGAACCAGTCGGCGAGCGCCGGGTAGTTGTTCGGGTTGCTCGTATCGGCGTTGGCGAGCGCGGCCGGCACCTGCGGCGGCGTGCACGTCTGCGTCATCGGCGGCGGCGCCTGCAGCGCGCGCTCGAGCTCTCGGATGCGCTCGCAGTGGTAGTCGAGCTGGGCGCGGCCCTCGGCCGGCAGCGCCGGCAGCCCCGCCTTGCAGTCCTGCCACGCCGCATCGAGGATCGAGCGCTTCCGCGCCACGGCGGCGGCGGCGGCCGCGGCGCCGGAGCTGCCTCCGCCCGTCACGCCCGAGAACAGGCCGGCGAACGCCTGCGTTGGAGACGTGACCAGGGGCACCGCCCGGCCCGCCGACTCGTAGAACGACTGCCAACGCCCGCCGCTCGCGCCGACGCAGAACACCGGGGCGCGCGCGTTCGGCGCGAGCCCCTGCTCGAACAGCTTCCGCGCGATGAGCTGATCGACGCTCGGCCCGGTCGCCGCGCCCGTGTTCTTCGACGACGTGCAGGTGAGGCACGCCCAGCCGCCGGCGCCGTGGCCCGCGTCGTCGGGAGCCTCGCTGCCGTAGGGGATGCCGCCGAGCCGCACCCCGGTGAGCGCGAGGGTGTCGGCGCGGTGGCGCTCGAGCGCCGCCGCGTAGAACGTGCCGAACCGAAAGCCGGTCTCGGGGCCGCTCGGCCCGCCGACGTCGAGGTACGCCTTGCCGTTCGGGTGGCAGAGCGCGACGAAGCGCTTGATCGACGTGCCCTGCGCGCGGGCCTCGGTCGCGCGCAGCACGGGGCCGAGCAGCGTGGCGGCGGCGAGGCTCTTGAAGAGATCTCTGCGGCGGAAGCGGAGCGGCACGTTCATGGGGTCGGGCCTCGGCGGGTAAAGGCGTCGCTCGCGACGAGCCGCGCGAGCACGGCGTGGGCGTTGGTCTCGTTCGGCCTCAAAGCGGAGGCGAGGGTCTCGTGGAGCTCCAGGTCCTCCGAGGCGAGGGTGCGGCCGAGGGCGTACTCGATGGCCATGCGCGCGAAGCACTCGCGCGCGCGAGCGCTCGCTCCGGTCTTCTCGGCGAGCTCGGCGGCACCCGAGATGCCGACCGTCTCGCCGTCGAGGCGCGGAAACGCCGCCGCCGAGTCGATCGGCCGCCCGCTGGGGTCGGCCGTGAGGTGGCGGCCCACCGGGTCGAACGCCAGGTACGCGAAGCCGGGCGGGTTGATGAACTGGTGGCACGCGTTGCACTCGGCGCGGCGCTCGGTGAGCCCGGCGAAGGCCTCGCGGTAGGTCTGACCGGCGGTGGGCATCGCGCGCTCGTTGACGGCGTTCGGCGGCGCGCCGGGTATGGCCTGGCAGAGCACGGCCTGGCGAATGAACTTGCCCAGCTGCGGCACCGAGAAGCCCGACTCCTTCGCGTGCGCGGCGATGACGAGGCCGCTGGTCAGCGCGCCGCGCCGCTCGGTGCCCTCGAGCGAGACCGCCTGCACGCCCGCACCGGCCACCGGCAGGCCGTAGTGCTGCGCGAGCGCCGCGGTGACGTACGTCGTCTTGCCGGCGAGGAACTGCTCGAGCGAGCCGCCGCGGTCGACGAGGCGGTTCTCGACGAGCAGCGCGAGCTCGAGCTCGAGGTCGTGGGCGAGCGACGCCGGGGCCCCCGCGAGCACCTCGGCGTTCTTGCGGCTGATCGCGGCGTGCTCGACGCCCAGCCACTCGCTGGCGAAGTGCACGAGGCCCCGGCGGGTGCGCCCGTCGCTCCACATGCGCTCGAGCTGGGCGAGCCGGCCCGCCGGGCTCGACAGCTCGCCCTGCTCTGCCGCGGCGAGCAGCGCCTCGTCGGGCAGCGACGCCCACAACAGATACGAGAGCCGGCTCGCGACCTCGTAGCCGGTGAGCTCGGCCGACGCCTCGGGCCGGTAGAGGAACGACGGCGACATCAGCACGGCCTCGACCACCCCGCGCAGCGCCTCGCTCCGCGGCGCGGTCTGGGCGAGCGACCCGAACAGCGCCGTGAGCCGCTGGAGCTCGGCGGGGGTGGGCGGCCGGCGAAAGGCCCGCCTCAGAAACGGGGCGAGGAAGGCGTCGAAGCACGCGTCGGTGAGCGTCGCCGCCGAGCACCCGGCCGGCAGCGCGAGGCGCGGCACGGCGGCGGCCGCGGCCGCCTCGGCGCTGAGCGCCAGCGCCTGGACCAGGCCCGCGCTCGGCTTGAGGCCGTGGACGTTGTTCGTGAAGCTCGCGATGCGCGAGTCGGCCGGCAGCGCCTGCTCGGCGCCCTCGACGCCGACGAGATCTGCGACCGTGTTGCCGTACTCGAAGCGGGTGAGGCGGCGCAGCCCGAACCCGACGGAGAACGCGCCCAGGCTCATCCCCTCCTTCGCGGCCGGCCCCGCTGGGGCGATAGAAGGCGAGCTGCCGGGGACGGCCGGCGTCGTGATCCGACCTTCGCAGGCGGTCAGCAGGAGCGCGACGACGGCCATCGCTGCGGTTCGCTCTTCCATGCTGGAGGGGACAGGTGGCTCGCGCGGCCGGTCGCACGCTGGCACCGCAGGTTTCCGGCATGCACAATGGAGCCTCATGTCTCAGGCGTTTGGCCGCTACGTCATCGAGCGCCGCCTCGCGGCCGGGGGCATGGGAGAGGTGAGCCTCGCGCGCCAGACCGGGCCCGACGGCTTCAGCCGCGTGTGCGTCATCAAGCGCATGCACGCGGCCCTCGCGGCCGACTCGACCAACGTCGAGCTCTTCCTCACCGAGGCGCGTCACACAGCGCAGCTGAATCACCCACACATCGCGCAGGTGTACGACTTCGGAAAGGTCGGCGACGTCTACTACCTCGCGATGGAGCACGTCGACGGCCCGTCGCTCGCGCAGGTGCTGGCGCGGCGCACGGCGAACAAGGCCCCGCCGCTGCCGATCGGAGTGTGCTGCCGCATCGCGGCGCAGGTGGCGCAGGCGCTCGACTACGCCCACACGGCGAAAGACGGCAACGGCGCGCCGATGAAGCTGGTGCACCGCGACGTGAGCCCGTCGAACGTGCTCATCGCGTCGTCGGGCATGGCGAAGCTCATCGACTTCGGCATCGCGCGCGGCACGCAGGCGCTCGGCCTGACCCTCGACGGCATGGTGCGCGGCAAGGTGACCTACATGTCCCCGGAGCAGCTCAGAGGCGAGCCGCTCGACGGGCGCAGCGACGTCTTCGCGCTGGGGCTGGTGCTGTACCAGCTGCTCACCGGCACCAGCGCGGTGCGCGCCGACCGCGTCGACGTGACCTCGTCGGTCGACCTCGTGCCCGCCGCCGAGCTGCGCGCCGATCTGCCCGAGGCCCTCGGCCGGGTGCTCGAGACCGCGCTCCAGAAGGAGGCGGCGCAGCGCTACCCGTCGGCAGGCGCGATGGCCGCCGCCCTCGAGCAGGTCATCGCCGGCCTCGGCGTCGCCGTCACGAACGAGTCGATCGCGCGGCTCGCGCGGGACACCGTGGCGGTCGCGGCGCTGACGGGCTGCCCCGACGAAGAGGTGCTGGCCCGCCTCGCGTCCGGCACGCTCGACGAGGCGACGGCCGCCGCCGTGCGCGGCCACCTCGACGCCTGCGAGCGGTGCCGCGAGCTGGTGGCGCTCGCCGCTCGCTCGGCTGCTTCACGCACGACCGGGCCCGAGCGCATCGGCCGCTACGAGGTCGAGCGCAGCCTCGGCACGGGCACGATGGGGCTCGTGCTGAAGGCGATCGACCGGCAGCTCGATCGCCCCGTCGCGATCAAGCTGCTCCTCGGCTCGGGCGCCGACGACTCCGAGCGGCGGGCGCGCTTCCTGCGCGAGGGCCAGGCGGCGGCCCGCGTGCGGCACCCGAACGTCGTCTCGATCTACGAGCTCGGCTTCCACGGCGACGAGCCGTTCGTCGCGATGGAGCTCGTCGAGGGCCCCACCCTGCGCGAGTGGGTGAAGGCGAGGCAGCCCGGCCGCGCCGCGGTGCTCGCGCTGCTCGGCGAGATCGCCGCCGGGCTCGACGCGATTCACGCCGCCGGCGTCGTGCACCGCGACGTCAAGCCCGAGAACATTCTCGTCGACGCCGCGGGGCACCCGCGGGTGGCCGACTTCGGGCTCGCGCGCGGCTCGAGCGCGCGCGACCTGACGCGCACCGGGCAGCTGCTCGGCACGCCCGCGTACATGGCGCCCGAGCAGCTCGAGGCGGGCGAGGCGACGCCGGCGAGCGATCAGTTCGCGTTCTGCGCGCTCGCGCTCGAGGCCCTCGTCGGCCGCCGGCCGTTCGAGGCCACGTCGATTCGCCGCCTCAAAGAGGAGATCGCCGCCGGCGTCTCAGAGGCCGCGTGGCAGGGGCTCCCCAGGCCGCTGCGCGCCGTGCTCGCGCGCGGGCTGTCGTTCGAGCCTGGCCGGCGGTACGCGTCGATGGGTGAGCTCGCCGCGGAGCTCGCCGCCGCCGCCGCGCCCGCGAAGGCGCCGCTGCGCCCGGCCGCCAGAGGCGCCGTCGCCGCGGGCGGCGTCGCCCTCGTCGGCGCGCTCGCGGCCGTGGCGTGGCCCTGGAGCCGCCCCGAGCCACAGCCTCCCCCGGCTGCGGCCCCAGCCCCGGTCGTCGCGGTGTCGGAGCCGCCGAAGCCCGAAGCTCCGCCCGGCCCGAAGCAGACCGAGGCGTCCCCCGCGGCGCCGCCGACCGCGCCCCGCGCGACCGGCACGCTCGCCGTGACGAGCACGCCCGCGATGGAGGTGCTCGTCGACGGCCGCTCGCGCGGCGAGACTCCGGTGCGCCTCACGCTGGCCGCGGGGCTCCACCGGGTGACGCTCAGGGCGCGCGACCACGGCCTGTCGCGCGAAGAGAAGGTCGAGATCGAGGCGGGCCGCGCGCGGACCCTCGACTGGGCGCCGCGGAAGGTGAAGGTCGAGGTGCGGGCGGCTCCGCCCCAGGTCGAGTTCAAGGTGTCGATCGACGGCACCCCCATGGGGGCGACGCCGCTCGCGCCGTTCTCGGTCTGGGAGGGCCGCCGCAAGGTCAGCGTCGTCAGCGACAAGGGCTGGGCCGCCGAGAAGGTCATCGAGCTGAAGGGGCCGAGCGCGCGGCTCAAGATCACCGACGGGGTCGGCGTCGAGCTCGCGAAGCACTAACCCTCGCTCGCGAGCAGCCGATCGAGCGAGAGGTTGAGCTGGCTGTTCAGGTTGCCGAGCAGGCTGTCGAGCTCGGGGTCGGTCAGGCGGGCGCGGCGCCGCAGGGCCGCGGCGGTGTGCTGCTGCAGCTCGCGCCGCACGGCCTCGAGCCAGCGCGCCACGGTGGCGCGGTGCACCGAGTAGCACGGGGCGATCTCGTCGATCGACAGGCCGTCGACGACCGACATCTTCAGCACCGTGCGCTGGCGGGGCTCGAGCGCCTCGAGCGCGTCGGCGAACGCCGCCTTGATCAGCTCGGCGTTCTGCGCCTTCATCAGCAGGTGCTCGGCGTCGGGCATCGCGCTGACGATGCGGTCGAGCGCCTCGTCGCGCTCCTGCTCCGGCGGCTTCTCGGCGCGCATGTTCAGGGCCACGCGCAGCGTCACCGTGCGCAGCCAGCTCTCGAAGTCTCCGCTGCCCGAGTACTCGTCGAGCTTCGCGCCGCGCGCCGGCGTCACGGTCAAGAGCCGCACGCGCACCTGCTGGACCACGTCGAGGGGCGGAGCCCCGCCGCGCACGCGGGCGGCCGCTGCCGCGAGCAGCGCGCCATAGGTCTCGTCGAACGCGCGATGCGCGCCGGGGGCTCCCTTCACGCACGCGCAGGCCAGGAACAGCGCCTCGACGCGATCAGCCGGGAGCGCGGTGACGTCGATCTGCTTCGCGGCGAGCCACGCGGTGAACTCGCCTGGCTCCAGCTCGATGCCAGGCCACCGACGGCTCGCTGCGGAGTACGGATCCACTTCGGGCGCTCGCGGCGGAGCATAGCCCAGCCGACCCTCACGGGAAGATGTGGACTTCCCCGCTCGGCACGCGGTTGTGAGGCTGCATGCGCCCCGGCAGCTGGTAGTTCGCGCCGCGCAGGTCGGAGGCCGCGTTCGACCAGCTGCGGCCGCCGTGCAGGAAGTTCGCGATCGCGCGGTGATGGCCGTTCGCGAGCGTGCCGTTCACCACCGGTACGAGGGGCGAGCCATCGGGGCCGCGGCCGCCGACGGAGCGCGCGCGGCAGCTCATCAGGAAGTAGTCGCGAACGCGGTCGCGGTAGATGAAGTTCTGCCCCATCGAGAAGCCCTCGGCCTCCATGCCCTGCATCGCACGGCGTATCGCCGACGGCCGGGTCGCCCACGACGCGCGCGCGGCGAGCGCGCCCGCACCCGAGAGCGGCCCGAGCCCCGCGGTGACCGCGGTGACCGCCGTGTCTGCCAGGGCCTGGCGCACGGCTTCGTTCGAGACGTTGTAGGTGGGGTAGTCGGCCTCCGTGCCAAAGGCCGCGTCGCTGGGAATCTGCCGCTCGTACGGCATCTCGAACAGCCCGAGCGGGTCGACCCGCATCACGGGGTTGCCGCTAACGTACGCGTAGGGGTTGAGCCCGCCGGCGAGGCCCACCGGGTCGGCCTGCAGGTAGCGCCCAGAGGCCGGCTCGTAGTACCGGAAGTGGTTGTAGAACAGGCCGCTCTCGGCGTCGGCGTACTGCCCGGGGAAGCGCAGCGGCAGCTCGACGTCCGCGAGCTCGGGCGGCTCTTCACCGAACGGGCCCGACAGCCAGCGCCACCGCTCGCGACCGAGGCGGTCGAGCGCGACGCGCGGAGCGCCGAGGTGATCGGTGTGCACGTAGAAGAGGTCGTCGCCGTGCAAGAACGCAATCAGCGTCTCGCCCAGCCAGAGGTACTCGCGCACCGCGGCGCCCGCGGCGTCGTACTCGCCGAGCAGCCGCCCACCGGGGCCGTAGACGAAGCGGAGCTCCGAGCTGCCCGCCTTCCGAACGCGCCGCCCGTCGCCGTCGTTGACGTAGGTCGTGGTCACGCCCGCGCGCGTGAACGCCACCATCTGCCCGGCGAGGCCGTAGGTGGCGGTGAAGGCGCCGTCGCCGAGCACGTTGCCGGCGGGGTCGAGGGTGTACTGCGCGGTGCCGGCGTCGCTGCTGCGGGCGACGAGGCGGTTGCTCGCGGCGTCGACCGCCCACGCCGTGCCGTCGATGGCCGTGCGGTTGCCGGTCGCGTCGTAGCCGAGCGCGTGCGAGGCGCCGCCGCGCGTGTAGCCGACGAGGCGGTCGAGCGCGTCGTAGGCGAAGACCTCGTCGAGCCCGGGCGCGCCGTGCGAGTAGCCGGCGAGGCGGTTCTCAGCGTCGTAGGTGAGCTCGCGAGAGGTGGACCCGAGCGGGTAGCGGGACGGTCGGCCCGCTGCGTCGCGCGTCCGCTCGTACGCCGCGGTCAGGCCGCCCTGCAGCAGCCACCTCCACCGCGCCGGCGTGCCGAGCGCGTCGAGGCCGACCTGGTCGACGACGGGCGTGGACCCGCCGTCGGCGCCGGTGAGCGCCAGCGCCACGGGCACGTCGGCCTCCCAGGTGACCTCGAGGCGCCGGCCCGAGGGGTACGAGAGGGCGCCGACGTGACCGTCGGCCTGGTACGTGTAGCCCGTCGTCAGCGCGCCGCCGCCGGCGTTCAGGGTCTGAGAGGTGAGTCGCCCGAGCGCGTCGTAGCCGTAGCTCCAGCTGCCTCCCGGGAACGCCGCCGCCGTGAGCACGCCGCCGGCCGCGTCGTCGAAGGTCCAGGTGAAGACCTCGTCGGGCGAGCCCGCGAGTGAGTGCGTGAGGCGCACGAGCCGGTCGAGGGCGTCGTACTCGTACCGAGACGTGACGCCCCGCGCGTCGACGGACGACGCCAGGTTGCCGGCCGGGTCGTACGTCTTCGTGGTGAGTCCGGTGTCCCGGCTCGAGCGCTCCGCGAGATCTCCGAAGCCGTCTCGCGCGTAGGTCGTCGCCACGCCGCGCGGGTCGGTGACGCTCGTGGCGCGATCGCCGAGATCGAACGCCCGCGCGGTCTCGCCGAGCAGGGGGTCGATCGACGTGCGCGGGCGATCGAGCGCATCGTACGTGAACGCCGTCGCCTCGCCCTCGCGCTGAATGCGGGTGAGGTTCCCCACCGCGTCGTACTCGAAGTCGACCGCCGCAGCGGCCGCCGTCACGCGGCGCGACGTCGAGCCGGTCGCGGCCTGCATGGCGCCGGAGTTGGCGTCCGTGAGACCGCACGCGGCACACAGCAACAGGCACGTTCTGACGAGCTTCATGCGGTCTCTCGGAGGGCCTCGAGGGCTCGTCGTCAGGCCGGCTCGACGTTCGAGGCGGTCGACGGAACGGGCAGAGTCGTGAAGCGCTCGTCGTGCAGAGGGTCGCGCGGCGGCGGCGTCTTCACGGTCGCGAGGAACACGTCGACGTGGGCCCGGTGCACGTTCCGCACGTCGCGGCGGGCCTGCTCGAACGTCGACTGCGCGAAGGTGTGCGCGACGCCGGCTGCTTGCTTGAGCCTCTGCGTCGCGCCACCGACGTCTCCCCGCCGGAGGTCGTCGGCGGCGGCCAGCGCCCTGCGGGCGCCGGTATCGAGTTTGCGAAGCGCCTTCCTGATTGAAAAGCCCATGTCCGTTGGCTCCAAGTTGGGGTTGACGTCACCCGGGTAGACACCCGGCCTCCCGGCGAGGTCGCCTTTCTCGTTTCAAGGGCACCCCCCCGTCGACGCAGGGCTCATTTCGGGGCTCCGAGCATGAGGACGGTGAGGCTTCCCAGCGCGGCCGCGAGAGCGAGCACGAGGGCCCCGGCGAGGAGCGGCAGCGCGCGGCGCCACCCGGCGGGCGCCTTCAGCCGAACCGTCGGCGCCACCGGCCGCATCGAGCGCGTGCCGCGAGCGGCGGAGAGCCGCGACGCATGGAGCGGAAAGGGTACGGGCGGCGCGGCCACCCCAGCGGCCGGCTCGAGCTCGGCGAGCAGTCGCTCGAAGTGCTCCGAGAGCCCGGCGGCGCTCGGCGGCCGGTTCTGCGGGCTCTTGGCGAGCATCCACGTCACGAGGGCGTCGATCTCGACAGGCACGTGGCGCACCCGCGGCACGGGCGCGCAGACGTGGTGGCGCATCACCTCGACGGCGCAGCCGGCGGGGAACGGCGGGTGCCCGGTCAGCAGCTCGAACAGCACGCAGCCCAGCGCATAGAGGTCGGTCTGGGCGCTGACCGGCTCACCGCGAGCCTGCTCCGGGGCCATGTACTCGGGAGTGCCGATGACGTGGCCGGCCTGGGTCTGCGCCGAAATCTCGTGGCCCGGAGCGACCGGCTTCGCGATGCCGAAGTCGAGCAGCTTGACGTGGCGGCGGCCGCGGCCGTCGTGCGCGAGAAAGACGTTGGCCGGCTTCACGTCGCGGTGAACGAGGCCGGCCCGGTGCGTCGCCTCGAGCGCGTCGAGCAGCTCGAGGGTCAGGCCGACGGCCTCGAACGGCAGAAGGCGCCCGCGCAGCTTCAGCTCGTGCGCCAGCGTGTGGCCCGACAGGTGCTCCATCACGAGGTAGGGCCTGCCCCCCTCCAGCGTGCCGCAGGAGAAGATGTCGATGACGCCGCGGTGACGAATCCTGCTCACGGCCCGCGCCTCGTCGACGAAGCGGCGCGCAGCCTCGAAGTTCTTGCGCAGGTGTGGCCGCAGCACCTTGAGCGCAACCGGCCTGGCCATCAGCGGGTGAACGGCCTCGTAGACCTCGCTCATTCCCCCGGTGCCGATCAGCGCGGCGACGCGGTACTCGCCGACGACCCGGCCGACGAGCCCCGGGCTCACGGCTCTCCGGCGCGCCCGGGCTGCGGCCCGCGGGAGCGGCGGTTCGATGGCATGCGGGTCCACGGGTGCATCGAGAGACAGGGGCCTGTGTCGCGAGGTCGCATGCGCTGCGCTCTTTTGCGACGTCGAGCGCGGGAGGCCTGTCTTCACGGACGTGGAGCTGCTCGCGCTGAACGAGAGAGAGACCGAGCCCGCGATCGCGCTCGCCGACCCCGCGACGCTGGCCGGCGAGCTCGAGGTCGGCGGCGACGTCACCCTCGCCCATCGCCACGGCTGGCTGTTCGCGCGCGGCGACGGAGCCGAAGAGCGGCCGCTCTACGGGAGCCAGGTGGCCGCGACGATCGCCGAGGGGCACGCCGTGTACGCGCGCCGCGCCGTCGAGCCCCTCGCGTCGGGCCTGCTGCGCACGCGCTACGCCGTCTGCCTGCAGCGCCCCGCCGAGCTGGCGGCGTTCGCGAGCCGGTTCGATGCTCCCCCGCCACCCCTCGCCCGCGTCCGCTCCAGCCCCATCGAGCGCCTCACCACCCGGCTCGTCGAGCTCGCTTCGAGGCTCGAGCCCGCGGCGATCGAAGAGACCGGCCCGGTCTACCCTGCCGCCGGGCTGCGGGGCGTGCGGGCGGCGTTCGGCCGGCTGCCGGCGCGGGCGCGCGCGCAGGCGCTCGGGTGCGTGGCTCGGTGCAACGCGGCGGTCGCCGCAGACCTCGCCGGCCTGTCGACGCTGCGCTTCCACGCCACCCAGCGCACGAGCCACCTCGGCCTCAGCCACGCCGTCGTCTTCAGCGACCCCGAGCAGCTGGCGACCGACGACGCAGCGATCGCGCTCGAAGCGCTGCGCCACCTCGCCGCGACCTGCGCGCGGGCCGGCGGTGCCGCCGCGCCGGCAGCCGCGGTGCAGGCTTCGCGCGCCTTGTTCGCGCAGCTGGGGGCGAGCGAGCGCGTGCAGGCCGTCGCGCAGATCGCGTCGGTGCACCCGCCGCTCGCCGCCGATCTGCTCGGCCTGAGGCGAGCCGCGCTCGGGTGATCGGCGCCGCCGGGCACGAACGTCGAGTCGGCCTGACGCGCCGCGGGCGCGACACCGGCGCCGAGGGGCTTGTCTCGATGTTGCCAACCCACACTGGAGCTGCCGATGCCCCTGTCCGCCACGTCGCCCCGAATGCCCATGATCCCTCCCGCCCTCCCCGGCTCGGGGGCTTCGAAGAGCCGCACGCTGACGCCTGCACAGCTCGACGCCCTCGTGCGCCGCGAGGGCCCGCGGCTCACCCTGCGCCCCGGTGAGACGCTCGAGCTCCACATGAGCTCGCGCGAGAAGTTCACCTCGCTGAAGGGCCTCGCGAAGAACGGCCCCTTCACCGTCTCGGTATCGAAGGACGTGCCGACGAGCCGCATCGTCATCGCGGTCAAGCCCGACGCACGGCCCGGCCGCGTCGACACGCTGACCCTCGAGACCCGCAGGCGAACCGCGGCGGGAATGGTGCCCGAGCTCGAGACGCGCTTCCGCCTCGAGGTCGGCCGCCTGGGCACGGCGGCGCGGTGACGCGCGGCCCGACGCAGGTCGAATTGATCGGCGCACGGGCGACACGGGCGCGCCCGGCCCTGTCTGGCCAGGCATGACCGACCGAATTCACCGCTCCACGGTTGCGCCGCCGCCGCACAGCTCCGAGGCGCGAACCGCTCCCGCTCCGCGGCCGCCCGCGCCTGGCACGAACACCGCCGCACCCCCGTGCTGGGGCCCGGCCCGGCCGGCCCGCGGCGCCCTGGCCGAGCACGCGGAGCGCAGGCTCGCCACCCTCAACGCGTCGCACGAGGCGGTCTCCGATCGCAGCGTCGTACGCCGCGTCGACTCCATGGTCGCCAGCGCGCTGACTGCGGGCGCGCTCGGCAGCGCCGCCGAGGCCCGCGACCGCGCCGTCGCCGGAGTGAACGCGCTGTACGCCCGGCTCCTGGCGAGAGACGGGGGCGCTCTGTCGGACAGGAGCGCCCACGTCTTGAACGACGCGATCGACTCGGCCCAGCAATCGATCGACACGATCCGCCAGATCCGCAACGACGTGCTCGCGACCACCGTGAGCACGCTCTCCGCAGCGGGCGGGCTCGCGCTCGGCTTGATGACCGCCGGCGCATCGACGGCGGCCGCGGCGGCCTCGCGCACCGGGCCGCAAGAGCTCGCGCGCGTTCGCGAGCTCGTCGAGCGCAGCCCGCACCTGCCCAGCCCCTCGGACTTCACGCCGAAGGAGCTCGCGCTCATGAGACAGACGCTCCACGCGCTGAGGCTGCGCGCCGCCACCGTGAAGCTGTCGGCCGAAGAGACCGGAATCGCGCGCACCCTGCTGCGCATCTTCACCGAGTACGGACGGTGATGCGGGCGCGACTCGCCGCGGGTGCGACAACTTCTCACCGCGCCTTGTCTGACCGGTCGTGATGAGACGACCCGCTCGACTCCTGGTGTGCTGCGGCAGCCTCGCCCTCGTCGCCGCCTGCGGGCTCGCGGTCGCCGGCGGCGGCGAACCCTCGACCCCGACGGCCGCTGCCTCGCAGCGCGCCGGCTCTGCGGAGCTCGCCGTGGACCTCGAGCACGACGCCATGGGCAACCTCACCCGCGTCGAGCGGGCGAGCGGAGTCACCACCTTCGGCTACGACGCCCTCGGTAGACCCGTTCGCTCGATCGACGCGCTCTCGGGCGAGACCTCGATGAGCTTCACCGCGGCCGACGGGGTCTCCAGCGCCGTCGACGCCCGCGGCGTCGCGACCGCATACGAGCGCGACGGCTTCGGCAGCCTCACCCGGCGCGCGAGCGCCGATACGGGCGAGACCCGGCGCGAGTACGACGCAGCCGGAAACCTCGTCTCGTCGGTCGACGCACGGGGCGTGACGACGCTGTACGGCCGGGACGCGCTCGACCGCCTCACCCAGGTCACCCACCGGGCACCGGGCTCGCCCGGCGAGGTGTTCACGTGGACCTACGACGACTCCCTCGGCGGCGTGCTGGTGGCGGCGGCGTTCCCGGGCGGCAGCTCGAGCTGGACGTACGACGCGCTCGGCCGGCCGAGCTCCGAGACGCTGCGCGTCGGCGGCTCGACCCTCGTCACCGCTTACCAGTACGACGCCTCGACGGGACACGTCGTCTCCATCCGCTACCCCTCCGGCCGCAGCCTCGAGCTCAGCTGGGTCGCGGGCGTGCCGGTGGCGCTCACCGTCGCCGGCAACGACGGAGGCTCGACCCCCGTCGTCGATCAGCTCGAGCTCGACGCCCTCGGCAGCCCCGCGCGCTGGAGGTGGCGGCTGGAGTCAGGCGTGACGCGGCTCTACGAGCGCACCCGCGACGCCGCGGGCCGCCCGTCGCGGTACCCCATCGGCGCGGGCTGGCGCGAGCTGAGCTACGACGCGGCGGGCCGCATCACCCGCTACTCCCACCCCAACTCCGGGCTCGACGAGTCGTTCAGCTACGACGGGCTCGACCGCGTCGTCGGCTACACGCGGCAGGGCGCGAGCCACACGGTCAGCTACGACGCGACCGGAAATCGCACCGCCGTCGACGGCACGACCTGGAGCGTGGCCCCGGCGAGCCATCGCCTGCTCAGCCGCACGGACCCGGCCGGCACGACGGCGTTCACGTTCGACGCGGCCGGCAACCTGGTCGGCGATGGGCGGTTCTCGGCCGAGTACGACCTCGCCGGCCGCATGGCGAGGCTCACCCGCGGCGGTGTCACGACCACATACGTCTATGACGGCTCCGGCCGCCGCGTGCGGAAGGTGGGCGGCGCGGTCGACCTGCGCTTCGTCTACGACACGGACGGCCGCCTGCTCGGCGAGTACGACGCGGCGGGCGCCGCGGTTCGCGAGTACCTGTGGCTCGGCGGCACGCTGATCGCGTTCTTCCAGGGCGCCGAGCTCTTCTTCGTGCAGACCGACCATCTCGGCGCTCCGCGCGTGGCCTTCGACACCCTCGGACAGGAGCGGTGGCGCTGGCTGTCGGGGCCGTTCGGCGACGAGCCGCCGGCGCCGGGCAGCGTCGACCTTCCGCTGCGCTTTCCGGGCCAGTACGCCGACTCCGAGAGCGGGCTCTTCTACAACCACTTCCGCTACTACGACCCGGCGGCGGGCCGCTACACCCAGTCGGATCCGGTCGGGCTCGCCGGCGGCGTCAACACCTACGCCTACGCGGCGGGCAACCCGATCTCGGCCACTGACCGCGACGGCCTCACGGCGGGCGTGCTGATCGGCCTCGGGGTTCGAGTCGTCGGCGGCCGCGCCGCGGTGGGTGCGCTCGGCCGCGCCGCGGCGCGCTTCGGAATGGTGGGTCGAATCGCCGCCTGCGTGCTCGCCGGCGCGTGCTCCGTCGATGAGCCCGGCCCGGACGCCGACCTGCCCGCGGTCGGGGCCCCGGCGCCCGAGGTGCCGGCTGCCGACGCGCCGGCCGAGGCCTCGCACGACGAGACCGCAGAGCAGGCGTGGCCGGAGGAGCCACAGGCCTGCGCGGCCCCACCTGACGAGCCCGTCGGGAAGCTGCGGCGCCGCGATCCCAAGTGGCTCAAGGACCAGGGCGTCGAGCCGCACGCAGAGAAAGAGAACAGCCGCACCGACCTGTACACCGACCGTGACGGCAACGTCTGGTCGATTCGCAAGAACGATCGCACTGCCCCACCCGAGTGGGTCGGCCGAATTGGTCACCTGTGAAAACAACCCTATGAACACGAGACAACTCAGCCGCCCCCTCATCACCGTCTGCCTCCTTGCAGCCCCCGCCGCAATGGCAGACATCTGCTGGATTCCATTTGCGCGCCCCGGGGTGGAGGCCGCTTCCCTGCCGCAATCGGTGGTCGCGCTCGAGCGCGCCAAGGGCGCCGGCTCGAGCAGCTGCTTCGACAGCGCCACCGAGTGCGTCAACGCCGTCTTCACCGGCGCGAACCGCACCATGGAGGACTCGTGCGGGAAGTACTGCAGCCACTACCAGCAGTGCGACAGCGTGTGCAAGGCGCCGCCGATGCAGAAGTTCGGGTTCGACTGTCCGCCCGGCGCCTGCGCCCACTGCGGCGAGGCGTGCCTGTATTGGAAGTACGTGCCCGAGGTCCAGCCCGCTCCGTTCGACTGCACCGAGCCGGCGAACCCCCGCGCGGGCCACTACGACGAGTGGGGGAACCTCGTACCGGCCACGATCGCCGGGTGCGGGGCGAAGCGCTCCGTCGTGACGGACGGCGTCGAGTTCCCCCTCAACGACCCGCCGAACACCACTTACGTATCATGCATCGCGTGGAAGAGCTGTCCTCCCGGGGTCAAGGCTTTCTACAACCCATACACCAATCAATACGAGTGCCCCAGACGCAACGTCGACGTCTATACCCGCCCCGATGTCTGTCCTGCCACGGGAGACTTCTCACCGCTCAGCGGCCTCATGGAGCAGCCCGTCAACACCGGCATGATGCTGCTCGGCGAGGAGCTGACGCTCGACTACGACACCGCGGCGAGCCCGGCCGGGTCGCCTCCACTTCCCGGCGCGGGTGACGTGAGCGACGTGTGGTTCACGAGCGCGAGCCGGCGCCTGTCGATCGCCGGGTCGACGGTGACGGCGGTGCGCGGCTCCGGCGAGATGCTCACGTTCAACTCGCTGGACGCCGGGGCCTGGGACACCCGCGCTCGAGGCGGCGACGAGCTGGTGCGCGTCGCCAACGGCTGGCTGTATCGCAGCCAGCGGAGCCAGACGCTCGAGTCGTACGACCCAGGTGGGCGGCTGACCGGCTGGACGACGAGAGAGGGGCAGCGAGTGGCGGTGACCTCGCAGAGCCCTCTGACCACCTCGATGCGCGACGAGTCGGGCACGGGAGTCGACTTCACCTACCGGCAGTCGGGCGGGCGCACGGTGCTCGACAGCATCGCCACCCACGACGGCGCGCAGCGGCTCCAGCTGAGCTACGACGGGCGCAACAACCTCACCGGCATCGCGTGGAACGACGGCGCCCGCCGGCGGTTCACGTACGACGACCCCATGGTGCGCTGGGGGCTCACCCAGGTCATCGACGAGAACGACGCCGGCTTTGCACGCTTCACCTACGCGCCGGACGGCCGCGTCACCTCGTCGGAGCGCGCCGGAGGGACGCAGCGGCACTCCGTGCGCTACGCCGATGCGCCGCGGCCGTACACGCGCGAGGTCTACGATCAGGCCACCGAGACCGTCTACCGCTACCACGAGTGGCGGGTGCCGGAGGGCACGACCGTCGACTCGCCGGCCGGCGGGTCGTCGACGTTCACTGCGGTCGCCGTCGCCGGCGAGGTCCGCCCCACCGGCGTGACGCAGCCTGCCGGCGCCGGTTGTGGCCCGGCCAGCCGGCACGTCACCTACGACGCCGACGGGAACCCGCGCAGCCGCGATGACTTCAACGGCCACCGCGTGTGCACCCGCTATGACGCCGCCCGCAACGTCGAGTCCGCCCGCGTCGAGGGTCTCGCGGCAGGCACCGACTGCGACCCGCTGCTCGCGCCGGGCGCCGCGCTCCCGGCCGGCTCGCGCAAGGTCACCACCGAATGGCACCCCGACTGGAACGTCGAGGCTCGCCGCGCCGAGCCGGGGAAGCTCACCACCTTCGTCTACAACGGCCAGCCTGACCCCACGAGCGGAGGTGCCATCGCCGCGTGCGCTCCGCCGACTGCCCTGCTGCCCGACGGCAAGCCCATCGCCGTGCTGTGCCGGCACGTGGTTCAGGCGACGCTCGACACGAACGGCTCCCAGGGCTTCTCAGCGGCGCTCGCCGCGTCGCCCGCGCGGCAGCTCTCGTACACCTACGACGCCTCGGGCCGGCGCTTGACGGAAGACGGCCCTCGCACCGACGTGCAAGACGTCACGACCTGGGAGTACTACACGGCGTCGAATGCCGCGGGCGTCGCGCGGCCCGGCGACCTGAAGTCGGTCACCGACGCCGTGGGAAAGGTGACGCGCTTCACCCGCTACGACGGCCAGGGCCGGCTGCTCGAGAGCGTGGCGCCCAACGGCCTCGTCACCAGCTACACGTATGACGCGCGCGGGCGCAGGCTCACCACCGCCGTCGGCTCGCTGCTCTTCACCACCACCTACGACGCCGCCGGTCAGCCGACGCGCGTGACGCGGCCCGACGGCAGCTGGACGAGCTACGCGTACGACGCGGCGCACCGGCTCGTTCGCACCTCCGATTCGCTCGGCAACTCCGTCACCTACACGCTCGACGACAGTGGGAACGTCACCGCCGAGACCCTGACCGACTCGGTGGGCAGCGTGAAGAAGCAGGCCAGCTGGATCTACGACGCGCTGGGACGGGTCCGGCGCTTCATCCTGGGTCTGCGCCCCGGTGAGGGTGGAGCCGGAGGGGGCGCAGGCGGGGGGGCGGCAGGCGGCGCGACGGCAGGCGGCGCGACGGCGGGCGGCGCGACAGCGGGCGGCGCGACGGCGGGCGGCGCGACGGCAGGCGGCGCGACGGCGGGCGGCGCGACGGCGGGCGGCGCGACGGCAGGCGGCGCGACAGCAGGCGGCGCGACGGCAGGCGGCGCGACGGCCCCCTCGTGCTCCGGCAGCAGCGGCGACCGGCGCGCGCAGGTCTGCCAGCGGTGGAGCTGCGACCGGCAAGATCTCTCGGAGGGGACCTGGACCGGAGCCGCACCGCAGTGCGCGACCGGCGACATGCCGGCGACGCGCGCGAACGCCCTCAAGCTCATCAACCTCTACCGCTTCCTCGCAGATCTGCCGCCGGTGACGACGTCGGCGATGCGCGACTCGGGAGCACAAGAATGTGCCTTGATGATGCACGCGAACAACAGCATCAGCTTCAGCCCGCCCTCGTCTTGGGCTTGCTACACGCCGGCCGGCGCCAGCGCGGCCTCACAGAGCACCATGTGCTGGGGTGCGAGCGCCGTCCGCTGCATCGATCTGTCGATGGCGGACTTCGGTCAAGCGAACGGCAACACGTTGGGTTCGCGGCGCTGGCTGCTGTCGAACTCGCTCGGCCCGGTCGGAATCGGCAGCACGCCGACCTTCTCGTGTCAGTGGGTCATCGGCGGAAGCTCCAACGCGGGCAAGCCCTGGGTGGCGTGGCCTCCCCCGGGCCCGGTGCCGCTCGGCGCCATCAACATTCCGGGTCAGCAGTCCGTCGATCGGGCCGGCTGGACGGTGCAGGGCTACTCCGCCAACGTCAGTGGCGCGACCGTCACCGTCACCGACAACGGCGTGAGCTTGCCGGTCACCGTCACCAACCTGCTCGCCAACTACGGCAGCCCGAGTGCCATCAAGTTCATCCCCAACGGGTGGGTGACCCAGGCCGGCCACACGTACCAGGTCACGATCACCGGAGGCAGTCTCGCCGCGCCCATCTCGTATGCCGTCGAGGTCGTGGCGTGTCCCTGAGCTCGCGCGAACGCCGGCGACTTTCGCCCGGGTGGCCCTGTCTCAGGAGGTATGCCTCCCGTACGCTCCAGCGAAGCCGCGCCGCGCCCCGTTCACGACGTGACCGAAGGCCGCCCTCGACCTGAGGCAGCAGACGCCACGGCCCGGCCCGCGGCCGCGCCCGGCTGGGCGCCACGCTCGAACAACCAGGTTCAGTACGTCGGCATGAACAACTCGGAAAAGTTCCAGGCGACGTTCGAGGCCGAGCAGCTCAGGGCCCGAGGCCTCGCTGTCCGGGTCATCACCGATCAGCGCGTGCCCGACACCATCACCACGCGCGACGCGCGCACGGGTCAGCCCACGACGCACGACCTCAGAACCGAGCAGGGCCGCACGGCTTTTGCGCTCACGCTCGGGCTCCCCGCAGAGCAGACCGCGACGATCGCCGACGTCATCGGCCGCGCGGGGCACGACGCCAAAGACGAGCTCGCAGCCATCGCGCAGCAGTGGGCGAAGGCCGAGCGGGGCGGCCAGCTCGAGTCGCGCCTGATTCTCTCGGGCCACCACGTCGGCGACGGCGTGTACGGCGACAACAACGGCCGGCTCGACTGGTCGCTCGTCGCCGACCTCGCCCGAGCGATGCCGCGGGCCGCTCGCAGCGTCGAGGACCTGCTCATCTCCGGCTGCTTCTCGGGTGGCGCGAGCAGCATGCAGGAGTACCAGGCCATCTTCCCGAACGTGAGGACGATCGTCGCCTACCAGGGCGAGTCGCCCGGTGCGTACTCGGGCGCCACGAGCCACCAGAAGATCTGGGAGCAGGTGACGCGCGGCGACACCGACGTGAAGGTGACGCGTTCGGCGTTCGCCGGCCTGAGGCTCGGCCAGAACGTCGTGGTGTGGACGAAGACGCGGGGGTACGACGACGGCCGCGGCGCCGCCGCGAGCATTCACGAGCTGCGCGGCGACGTCGACCGGCTGCGAGCGGGTTACGCCGCCGTTCTCGAAGGGCGCACTCCCGCGACCGGCCCCCTCGAGGGCCCGGCGCGAGACTTCTCCGCCGCGAACCAGCGCCTGCTGCAGCACCCGGAGCTGACCGCCGAAGAGCGGGCCGCCGTCACCGCTCAGCGAGACCAGGCCGTGCGGCTCGTGTACTACGCGCGCGTCACGCAGCAGTTTGCCCAGATCCACGGGCCGAGGCTCGCAGAGGGCTTCCGCGCGCTGGGGCTGCCGCCACCCGACTTCCGCAACCTGACGCGCAGAGACGCCCTGGAGCACATCGCTGCGTTTCAGCGTGCGCTCGGCGCGAGCGCGGCTCCGCCGGCGGCAGCGGTGCGAGTCGCTCCGCTGCTGCAGGGCTTGAAGGAGCTGAGCCCGAGCGTGATCCCCGAAGGCTGGGTCTGACCGCGCCCCGGCACCGGTGCGGCGGCGGCCGTCAACGGGCAGAGTCGCAGACCTGCTGCGTGCAGGCCGTGCCCGGGGGCGCACAGACCCCGCAACTCGCGTTGCAGCAGAGCTGGCCCTTCGGGCACGTGACGTCGCCGCAGGGTTCTCCCGGGCCCACGGGCAGCGGTGTGCAGGCGAACAGCTGCGCCATCACCGCTACCGCCGCGGCGAACAACCTGAGGGGTCTCGTCTTCATGCAGCGCGAGACATGCCCCTGCAGCCGGCGGTCGCGTGCCTGCGTCACCGCATCACTTCGGCCGCGGCTGCTCTCCGAACGCCGCGACGATGGGGAACGCGTCTCTGACGGCCTGGGCCAGCACCGGTGAGAGCTGGTCGAGGGCGCGGTCGAGGCGCTGCTTCATCTCCTGCGTTTGACCGCGGTGTGTCGCAGCGACGCCGCCCGCAAGCATCGTGTGGAGATTCTGGGCCCAGATGAACTCCCGCACCCCGGGCAGGTCGCGCAGCTGCGCAAGCCGGGCCTCCGCCGGGCTCGCGAGGAAACGGCCGTGCGCGTCCGGCGGGAGCGCCGCGGCCTCGCGCGTGATGTCGCTGACCGCCCTCGCCAGAGCGCGCGCGTCATCCGCAGACCAGGCGCCGCGCCGCTCGGTCGCGAAGGCATGAAAGGCGTCGACCCGAACGGCCACCGCATCGGCGCGGGCCCGCGCCGCGATCTCGGCGGCCTGAGCAATGCCATTGCGCTGCGCGACCGCGAACGCCATGGTCGAAGGGCGGCGCGCGCGAACCACGGTCGGCCGCACCCACCCCTCTTCGGCCTGCTTGGCCTCGGTGGCGGCGAGCTGCGAGGCCACCTTGCCGGGCCGCGCCTCCGGTGCCTTCCGCTCGGCCGGGCCGGTCTGCGACAGGCTTCGCTCCGCTTTCGGTCTGAAGATCGTGAGGGTCATCGTGGCTCCTTGTCGAGTTGACATGCGCCGGCGGCACCCGGTCGCACGAGGCTACGGAGCGAGCGGCTCGGGCACCGGAGCCAACGTCTCGCCGCGAATCACCCGCAGGTACTGCACGAGTCCGTGCGTCTCGGCGTTGAACGCCTGCGCAGCCTGCTGCCGCACGGGCGGCACCCAGAGCTCCGGCTCGCGGGTGCGAAAGTCGAGGCGCCGCACCACCGCGTTCGCGCCGGGCTTCGCGCCCGGCAGCCCCGCGCCGAAGAACATCGGCACAGCGTCCGAGCGGTTGACGTAGTGGGTGTAGCGCGGGCCGTCGGGGTACCGCCGCGCCGCTCCGGCGAACGTCGTCACGCAGACGTGCGAGAGCCGCGCCCGAATGGCAGCGGCAGGCAGCCCCTGGCCGCGCCACTCGCGCTCGAGGTGCTCGAGCGCTCGAGAGATGACCACCGCGCCCTGGCTGTGCCCGACGAGCTCGATGGGCTCGCCTCGCTCGACGGCGCGTGTGATGAGCCTCGTGACCGTGCCGATGCTCGGGTCCGCGCGGGCCGCCGCGGCCGGGTCGCTCAGCCGATCTCTCACGAAGTCGCGCGCATCTGCGGCCAGCCCGTGCGTCGCGTTGTGGACTCCGACGAGGCCGGCGTCGAGGTGGTTCGCGAGCGCCTGCAGCTCGGCGTGCTGGCGAACGGGGTCGGTGGCGACGCCGTTCACGTAGAACACCCTCCGCTCGACCGCGCCGTGGCTCGGCGGCACGGCCGGGAGCGTCGCGGGGTCGGCGCTCGCCGGGAAGATCGCGCCCGCTCCCACGAAGTGTCCGTCGACGAGCGGCGACGCGGTGGTGAGCGGCAGCTGCTGCCGAACCACGCGCGGGGCGCTCTGCGCGCGGCCGGTCACCCAGCCCCCGCCCGGCTGCGCCGGAGCCTGTGTCTCGAGAGCCGCCGAGCCGGCGCGCGCCGACCCAGGCGTGGTGATCTTCGGAGCTCCGGTCGAGTTGAGTTTCATGGTTTCAGTTCGATGGACACCCGGCCCGCGGGCGCGGTCGCGTGCCGGGCGCGCCCACGCCCTCCGCTGGCGCGACGGAAATTCCAACGCGCGTGTCACTTCTTCGAAGGCACCACGCCTCGAACAGGAACGACATGCACAGCTTCGTCGAGAAGACCCGCACCGGAAGGCCCCGCGCCGCCCCGACCTGCGAGCACGCGCGCCCCGGCACCGAGGCCGCCATGCGCCACCTGGTCGTTGCCCTGTCGGTCGCAGTCACGGCCTGTGCCGCTCCGGTCGCTTCGCCGCCCGGCGGAGCGGGCGCTGCGGGTGGCGGCTCCGCGGGCGGTGCGGGAGCGGGCCCGGCGCGCGTGGCGCTCGGCCCCAAGCCCACGGGGTACTTCGACTTCCGCAGCATGTCGCGCACGGGCTCGCTCGTCATCAACTCGGCCAGCCGCGCGTTCGTCGTGGCGCCCGACGGCGGCACGCGCACTGCGGCCCTGCGCGGAGAGCGCGTGACCGACGACGGGAGCCACCTCATCGGCGCCGATGAGAGCGGCGAGTGGGTGTCGCTGCGCCTGGCCGACGGGCTCCGCGTCCCGCTGAGCGGAGGCCCGCAGCTCGTGGGGCTCACCGCGGCAGGCCGCGTCATCACCGCGCACCGCTCGCCCTCCGGTGAGCAGTGCGGCCCCTTCGTGGTGCTCGGCCCCGACGGCACCTCGCGCCGCGTGTTCGGCTCCGCCTCGGCGTCGAGAGGCGCGCTGTTGGGCACCGGAGCGCTCGCATACCTGGAGGACGGCGCGGTCGTGCTCATCGATCTCGACGGGCCGGGAGGTACCCTGCGCTTCGCGGGCCCCGACGGTGGCGGCCAGGCGTTCGTGCAGTTCGCCGACCCGGACGGTGAGCGTCTCGCAGTCTCGTGGCTCGACACCGCGGCTGCCGGCGTCCTCAGCGCTCGCGGCACCCCGTCGTTGGATCTCGCGCCCGACTGGAGCTGGCTCCCCGCCGTGCGGAGCGGCGGGCCCGCCTGGGTCAAGCTGTCGGACGACGGCCTGCGAGTTCTGCTCTCGCACCAGGGGCAGGCCGAAGAGCTCTTCGTGAGCCCTTCACCGATGGCGGACCTGCGGGTGACCGAGCGTGGAAACGTGCTGAGCTGGTCGGCGGAGGAGCCGGGGGCGGGCCCGGTGAGGTTCGCGGCGGCGCTGGCCGCGCCGCTGGGCCCCGTGCGCCTCGGCGCGTGGACGTGGGTCGACCTCGAGCGGCTGCGCCCGGGCCAGAGCGTCGCCCTGGTGGGGGCCGTTCGCCAGCAGCCATCGGGTGAGATCGAGGCCGAGGGCCTCTACCGGCTGGACCTCGCCGCGCGCACCTTCACCCCCGTCGTCGAGGGACGCGTGGTCGCCGGCCCCACCCGCGGCGCCGACACGTACTTCCTGCGGGGCGAGGAGCTGTGGAAGGCCGGGCCCTCGGGCTCCCTCGCGCGCATCAGCGCCCCCGGGGAGCAGTGCGTGCTGTACGAGGCGCGTGACGTGCTGCACAGCTGTGGCCGGCTCTCGGTGCTCGACACCACCGACACCCCGGTGCCCATCGTGCCGTACAGCGATGTCGGGCCGACGTTCTGGTACACCCAGCAGTGGCTCGGCGATCGTCTGGTGTACGGCGACGTCGCGCTCTCGACCGCGCCGGGCGGTGCTCTGCTCGAGCTCAGTGACGTCCTCACGCTGAACGGTGGGCCGCACCACTCGTTCTACGGCCATTACCGCGACTCGCTGTTCGGGCCCGGCGAGGCCGGGTACACCGAGCTCGACACCGCGACCGGCGAGCGGCGGGTGCTCGTGCCGGGCAAGGTGGCCGAGGTCGCTCCCTGGGCTCGCTTCGACGGCTTCGCGCCGGCCAGGCCCGCGCGGCACGCGCTGCTCGAGCAGAGCGTCGACGGAGGCGTGGTGGCCTGGTGGGCGGACCTCGAGACGCGGGCGGTGCGCGCGGTGCTCCCGGCCCCGGGCGAGTGGACGAGCGTCGAGCGCATACCCAACGGCTCGCGCTGGTTGGCCGTCGTCACGCGGCACCGCTCGCCCCAGCCACCGCGACGACAGATCATGGAGCGCGCCACTGGAGCCCTCGTGGACGTGGCATCGCTCGACGGCGACTATTGGGCGATTCACTCCATGACCTTGGACGGAGGAGTCGAGCGGCTCGTCGCGGTGACGGGCGACGGTGCGTGGCTCCTCGACGTCGAGGGCGACGCGCGGCTCCGGCTCGGCCCGCCCGATGCCGGCGCGGTGCGGCCGCTCGGCGTCGACGAGGCGACCGGGCTGGGCTGGGCGCTCCGCCAGACCGGCGAGTGGGCCTGGTGGGCCTTCTCGTTCGACGTCGCCGGCGCGACGTCAAGCCCGGGGTTCGCGGTCGAGGGCGAGCTCCCCTTCCTCCATGACGGGCACGTCTTGAGCGTGTCGGGCGACCCCGCGACCCTGATGGCCTGGAGCCTGCCTGACGGCGCGGCGCGGGCGCCGCTCACGCTCGGGCGCGCCGCGTCGGCCGCGGTGCAGCGCGTGGGCCGCGGGCTCGTCGCCTGGGGGAGCGCGGGCCTGTGGTGGCTCGAGAACCCGGCCTCGGCGCCGCGACGGCTGTCGTCGACCGGCGAGCGGGTCGTCTCGGTACAGTCCGACGGGTGCTGCGCCTTGGTCTACCGGTCGGTCGAAGCGGAGCTCACGTCGCTGCACCACGTGAGGCTGCCGGGGTTTCAGCGCACGAAGCTCGCCGACGACAGCGACGGCGCGCTCGGGGCGTACACCCTCGGCCCCGAGGGCAAGCGCTTCGTGTACGAGCAATCCGAGGTGGGCGGCGCGAGCTCGAACCTGTGGCTCGTCGAGGTGCCGGCCGGTGCGGATCTCTGAAGGCTGCGCGCTCGGCTCGGTCTGTCTCTCGGCTGACGGCCGGGTCGAGCGAGCCGCTCAGTACGCGCTGAAGGTGAACTTCTTGCCGGCCTTGTTCGTGACCGTCACGCTCCAGCGGCTCGAGTCCTTGCCGCTGCTCGCCGAGATCGTGACCTTGTCGGTGATGGAGCCGCCGCTCGCGGGCGTGTACGTGATGTCGAGCGACGTGCCGCTCAGCGACTCGCTGTGGTCCGACGCCGAGGCGCAGGTCGTGCTCGAGCAGGCGGTGCGCGAGTAGTAGTAGTCGTACCACTTGATGACGCCGGTCACCGTGAGCTGGCCCGACCGGTAGCCCGAGAGCGTCATCGTCAGGTTCGACGTCCGCGTCGTGGAGCTCGAGCTCGTCGACGTGTTGCCGCCCGACGTCTTCGTGCCCGTCACCGTCGCCTTGCCCGACGAGCCGGTCACCGTCACGGGTCCCGAGAAGTTCTTCGCCACCCGCCCGTCGATCGCGGCGGCCATCGCCTTCAGATCCGAGAACAGCTCCTCGGCGTCCTGCTGCGTCGAGAGCGAGCCCCCCTTCGCGGCGGGCGACCCGGGGCTCCCCGAGCCGACGTCGGAGTCGTCGCCCTCGAAGCCGCCACAGGCCGAGAGGGTGAAGGTGAGCGCGAGGCAGAGGATTGAACGGTTCATGTCGGGTCTCCGTAGGGGGGGGTGACTGCGGGGGGTGACTGCGGGTGGTGACTGCGGGTGATCGAGCCCAGAGCAGCCGCCGTGCCCGGGGCGAAGCCGTTGAAAATACAGGCGAAACGGCGCCCCGCTGCGGGCGGCGAACTGTCCAGCGGGACGCGAGAGATCAGTTCAGCGGCTTTAGCCCGAGCAGCCGCGATAGCAGCCGTACGGCCCTTCGCCGCCGTAGCGGCAGGTGCCGCTCTCGCAGTACCAGCACTGCCCGCAGTCGCAGTCGGTGCCGCACGAGCCCCACCCGGTGGCGGGCGCGCCGCCCGGCTTCGGGCAAGCGGCGGACACGCAGTCGTCGGTGTCGACGCTCGCGGGGATCCGCTCGAGCACGATGTAGCCGGTGGTGTTGTCGGCACAGCGGGCGGGCCGCCAGAGCCGCAGCTCGCCGCTCGCGTCGACCATCAGCATGGTGAACTGGAACGACGGGTCGACGTCCTGCTGGCCCGAGAGGATCAGCGTGTCCTTCACCGTCGCGTTCACCTTGTCGAAGCAGCCGACCTTGTCCGTGCACCCGGAGTACGTGCGCGGGCTCGTGGTGTACGAGCCGCACATCAGCTCGGTGATGCTGCTGGTGAGCTTGCCCGCGCCGCGCAGGCGGCCCCCGGGGCACAGAAACATCGCGTAGCCCGACGACTCGGCGCCGCCCGAGCACGTGCTGCCGATCTGCGCATAGGCGCCGACGGCCCGCGCCTGCAGCGTCGTGGGCGTGCCCTGCGTCACGGCACCGCTGCCGCCCGCGCTCCCCGAGCCTGCGCTGCCGCCCCCGCCGGCGCTGGCGGAGGTGCCCCCAGCTGCGCCGGCCCCGGTGCCGCCGGCGGCGCCTCCACACGAGCCGGACATGCAGGGATCCACGATGCCGCCGCACCCGTCCAGAGCGACGATCGATGCAGCAGCGAAGAGCAACGTCATCCAACGGGTCGAAGCCATGTTCGCTTCTCCTTTCAACGGTGAGTGCCGCGGTGCTGCAGCAGGCGTACCGGACGAAAGACCGCGGCAGCTCGCAGGGTGAGCGAGCCGTGCGGCGCACAGAACTGTTCACCGCACTGTTCGGCACGAAGGCCGCGCGCAGCGAGCCCGCCTCATTCGTCGCACGGCCGGCACGACGAGGTGCACGCGGCACCGGGATCACTGCACCCGGAGCACGAGTCCAGGCAGCGCTCGCAGCGCTTCTTCGCCGCGTCGACCTCCGCCTGCGTGCAGCCTCCGCCTCCCCCGCCTCCGCCGCACGAGACGTTGAGCGCGGCGACGTTCGTCACCAGCACGACGATCAGCAATCGCTTCATGGTGATCTCCTTTGTGCACCCAGGAGAGCGCAGCCGCGGCCGGCGCGGAACGGCAACAGATTTGGCCCCCCCGCGAGCGCGCCTCCTTCAGCGACGGGGGCCCGGCAGCCGCACCTCGACCTCGGCGCCGCCGCTCTCGAGGTTGCGCCAGGCGACCTCCCCGCCGCTCGCGGAGGCGAGGCCCCTCACCAGCTGCAGGCCCACGCCGGTGCCACCGGGCTTCACCGCCTCGGTCCCGAACCCGGGACCGTCGTCACGGATGCGGAGGCTCATCGCGCGACCGCCCGGCTCCGGCTCGAGCCGCACTTCGACGCGCGAGGCGCCGCGCACGCCATCGCCTTCACACGCGTTGAGCAGCAGGTTCAGCAGCATGCGCTTCAGCGTCGTGGCTCCGCCGGCGACGAGCGTCTCGGCCGGCGCGGCGGCGACGACGTCGATCGTCACGCCCGGGAACCGGGCTGCCACGACGCCCGCGACCTCGCGCGCCAGCCGCTCGGCGTCGAGCGCCACGCGCTCCTGGAGGCGCAGCATGTGCTCCTGGGCGTGGGTCTTGATGGCCTCGACGTGATCGCACACCCGAACCAGATCATCGCGCAGCCGATCGGCCGTCTGCCGCGGCTCGCCCGAGCTCACCGGGAGCTGCTCGGCGAGGAGGTCCGCCGAGATGCGCGCCGACGACAGCAGCGAGCGAACGTCGTGGTGCTCGTGGAGCAGCTGCACGAGCCCCTGGCCCGCGTGCGCCGAGGCCGCGGCCGCGCCGGCAGCCCGGAGCACCAGGTTCCTCGAGCGGGTCGCGAGCATGACCGCCATCGCGTTGGCGCCCGCAACGAGCACGCCCCACGCCAGGTAGTACTTCGCGAGCGTGCCGGGGTTGTCGCGGTTCACCACGAGGTCGAGGGTGGTGAGCGCGACGAACGAGGCGCAGTTGAGCCCGGCGCCCAGCGCGGCGGCGCGCGGCGAAAAGCGCAGCGCGGTGGCGAAGCTGCCCACGGCGAGCACGCCGAAGTCGGGCAGCGCCCACAGACCGCGATACGGCTCCCACGGGAAGAGCGCGTCGGTGGCGATCAGGCTGAACATCAGCCACGCGTCGAAGACGACCGACGCGTAGATGAGCCGCCAGGTGCCCTTGATCGTGCGCGGCCGGAGGAAGAGCGCGGCGATGCAGAGCGCCGGGCCAAGCAGCGTGGGCCCGATCAAGAAGGCGCGCGGCGCGACGCTCGTGTGGATCAGCCACAGCCTCACCGCCCCGCCGAGCACGTTGACGACTGCCCGCGCGCGCGCCACCGATCGCTCGCCCTCCAGCGCGTGATCCGCGAGCACGGCTTCGATGGCTTCCCCGCCGCCTTCCGCGATTTTCATGTGTGGGCCACCTCGTCGTATACCTCGACTCCGTGGGGGACCTGAGCGAACGGGTGCTCGTAGTCGAAGACGACGCGTCGATGCTCCAGACCCTCGCTCTCGCCCTCGCCCGCTTCGGCGAGGTCGAGCGCGCGAGCTCGGTCGCCGAGGCCGTCGCCTCGCTGCAGCGGAGCCGGCCGTCGCTCGTCGTGCTCGACTTCGCGCTCCAAGACGGAGACGCGCGGCACGTGCTCGCCGCGCTCGAAGGCGACGGCTGGCCCGCGGTCGTCGCGATCAGCGGCACAGCCACTCCCGTCGAGGCTTTCGAGCTCGCCTCGCTCGGCGTCGGCGCCTGGCTCGAGAAGCCGTTCTCGCTCGAGGCGCTGATCGGAGCGGTGGAGCGCGCCCGCTCGCAGGCGCCCCGGCTCGCCCCGTTCGTGCGCCGCTGCGTCGGCCTGCGGGGCCTCGACGACGTCGAAGACGAGGTGCGGCGGGTGATGACCGATGAAGCGCTCGGCCGCGCGCAGGGGAGCCGGCGCCGCGCCGCCCGCCTCCTCGAGGTCTCGCGGCAGGTGGTGCAGCACATGCTCAAGCGCCGCCGGTAGAGCGGGCGACGGCTGCGCGAGTCGAGCGGCGGTGGGTGGCGGCACGCGGCGACCTCTCTGCAAGATCGCGCCCGGCAGGCACGGCCAAGATTTTTGCAGTCTGGCGCGGCGTCGTGAACGGTTCGAGACTGTCAGCGGACAGTGCGCAGCACGGTGCGCGAAGATGCAGGGCCGTTCGGACGCACGGTTCGTGGTGAGTGCCGCCGCCGCTCGGCGGTACGGCGGGTGCAGCAGGCTCCGTCAGGGGAGGTCGACAATGAGAAGCTCGGTCAGGGTGCGCGGGTGGTTGCCGCTGAGCGGTCTGTGGGTGCTCCTCGCGTGCGCCGGCTGCAGCGCTATCGGCGGTGCCGACGGCGGCGCTGGAGGCTCGGGCGGCGGCAGCGCCGGCAGCGCCGGCGGCAGCGGCGGCAACGCCGGCGGGCAGGCGCAGCCGGTCGACGCCGGCCCACCGCCCCGGGCCTGCCGACCCAACACGACCTTCAACGGCCAGGTGGGCACCGACGCGACGCGGCCCTGGCTGCCGTGGGGCGGCGTGCTCTCGACAGACGACTGGCCGCAAGCGCACGACGCCGGGCTGGCGGCGGTGCTCGCGGCGGTGCCGGCGGCCGACACCACCGCGGCGGTGAGCCTGGCCGTCACCGCGGCGACGGTGGTGGCCACCACGTTCAACACCGAGCAGACGCCGACCGACCAGAACCGGCTGTTCGTCGTCTCCGACGGGCACGCCCAGATGATGCTCTTCCTCGACCCCGCCGAGCGCCCCCCGTTCGAAGTGCGGGTCGGGCAGCGGCTGTCGTTTCGCGCGACCGAGGTCGCGCGCTTCCGCAGCCTGCCCCAGATCACCGCCGCCTCCGACTGGCAGCTCGTCGACGGCGGCAACACGGTCTACGTGGCCGACCGCTCGCTCGGCGACGTGGGCGCGGCAGACGTGAACCGCCTCGTTCGGGTCACCGGCCTCACGTCGGGCAAGCGCCCCTGCGGAGCGAACGTCTTCTGCTACGAGGTCACGTTCGGCGCTCTCGAAGACCGCCGCATCGGGCTCCGCACCAACGACTCGAGGCTCGATGACGGCGCCTGCGCGACCTTCGTGGGGCCGGTCGGCTCGTTCGACGGCACGCTGCAGCTGTCGGTCACGAACTGGGACTGGCTGTCGACCCTGTGCTCACCCGAGTGCACGGGGCGCCAGTGCGGCGGCAACGGCTGCGGCGGCGCGTGCGGCCACTGCGGCGCCTTTCAGACCTGCAGCCCCGCCGGGGCGTGTCAGGCGTGCGCGCCGCAGTGCAGCGGCCGGAGCTGCGGCGCCGACGGGTGCGGCGGCACCTGCGGGCAATGCGCCGCCGCAGCACAGTGCCAGGCCGACGGCACCTGCGCGCCGGCCGCGCAGGGCCCGATGACGATGTGCCCCTTCACCGGGCTCGACGCGTGGGCGGTGCTCGAGGAGGGCATCGGCCCCGCGGTCGCCGAGCTCTCTTTCTTCGCGGGAGGTGCGCTGGAGCAGGTCGGCGCGACGGCCTGCCAGCCGATCGCGAACACGACCCCGCCGGGCTCGGCGAGCTGCATGCAGACGTACCAGTGTGGCGCCTGCGCGCTCGTGCTCGAGCGGCGCGACGGCGATGCGGGCGCGCCGAGGTGGAACCTCAAGCCGCGCACGCTGAACGACCCGGCGTGCACGGAGGCGAACGGGTTCTACGCGCTGCGGCCGAAGCCGACGGGCCCGTGGATGACGTCGAGCTGCGCCGCGCTCGGCGGCACGCCGGCGCCCTCGGGCGCGTGCGTGGTGACCTGCTACCACGAGAGCGAGTGCCCCGAGCCCGGCATGCGGTGCGGGCAGGGCTACCAGCACTACTGCGGCGTGCGCTCGTGCGTCATCGACCCCGAGTGCGGCCCCGCCGGGTGGGACTGCCACGGCGGGCTCTGCTACCTGCCCTGCACCACCGACACCGGCGGGTCGCAGAGCGCGGAGTGCCCGGCCGGCTGGCGCTGCACCGAAGACGCGGTGAACGCCGGGAGGCACTTCTGCGTTCGGCTCACCGACCTCGGCGCACAGCGCCGCTGCTCCGACTGCTTGGACGCCTGCCGCAACCTCCCCGGCTGCTGCCAGGGCACCGGGTGCATCTGCGACGCCGCGTGCCCGTAGCCTCGTGCCCGGGCCCGCGGTCGCCCGCCGCGCGAGCTCACTCGCGGCGGATCACGCAACCCGAAGGCAGCGCCTGCTCGAGCCGAGCGACCGCCTCCTGCACGGGCTCGGGCTGCGCGTGCTCGACGGTCACCTTCACCTTGTAGCCGAGCGCCTTGTCGAAGTTCGGGTAGCTGCCGATCGGCACGTGCGGCATCGACAGCGCGACCGAGTCGAGGGCGCGCGCGATCTCGGGCTCGGTCGCCGAGAGGTACAGCACCGCGGTCGAGAGGCTGCCCTTCGGCAGGCGGCCGAGCACGGTCTCGAGCTGCACGCGGAAGAGCTCGGGCACGCCGGGCAGCATGAAGATGCCTTCGCAGGCGAGCACCGGGTACCAGATGCCCTCCTGCCGCACGAGCTCGGCGCCTTCTGGGGCGTCGGCGAGGCGCATCGCCTCGGGCGTCAGGCGCTCGCCGTAGTGCTCTCTCACCATCGCCTCGACCTCAGGGAGCCGCACGACGCGGCGGCCGAGCGCGAGCGCGACGGCGCGCACCGTGACGTCGTCGTGGGTGGGGCCGACGCCGCCGCTCGTGACGATCCACTTCGCGCGGCGGCGGGCGAGCTGCAGCGTCTCGACGATGGCGTCGACGTCGTCGGGTACCGTGGCGAGCAGCGCGAGGTTGAGGCCGCGGTCACGGAGACGCTCGATGAGGTGGGGGCCGTTCGCGTCGCCGACCTTCGCGGTCAGCACCTCGTTGCCGATCACGAGCCCCGCGACCGCGGTCATCGCGGCAGCAGCACGTTCGGATCGTCGAGGCCGAGCGTGGCCCGCAGCTCCTTCAGCTCCGCGAACTGGGCGGCCTCGCGCTGCAGCGCCTTGTTGCCGAGGCCCCAGCGGATGAAGCCATGCCCGTACATCACCGCCGCGACGACGGCGGCGGCGCCGATCACCGGCAGCCGGAGGAAGCCGGAGTCGTAGAAGAGGCGGCCGCCGGTGGCCGCGGCGATGCTGCCCACGAGCAGCGAGATGGCGGCGTGCGCGAAGTGGAAGATGCTCTTTCGCGCGTTGAGATCGGCTTGCAGCGCTTCGAGACGAGACGGGTCGGCCATGCGTCGTGGCCGTGTGTGTCACGCGACGTTGGAGAGATCAAGGCTCTGGCGGCTCGACCGGCCGGCCGCACTCCTTGCACCGCTCGCCCACCGGCCCCGGTGCCCCGCACGCGCGGCACCGCACCCAGTCGGGCTGCGCCGCCGCCGACTCGATCGCCAGCGCGCGCGGCAGCTTCATGCCGCAGCGATCGCACACGGTGCCCGTCGCCTGCACGTTCTTGCAGTACCGGCACGTCACCTGCCCGCTCGGAGCCGCCGTTCGCACGCCGTCGTCGGGCGCGCGGTCTTCGGCGAGCTCGGTGACGCGCTCGACCGGCACGTCGCCGACCGGAGCCATTCGCGAGGGCTCGACGCCGGGCGTCACCTCGGGCGCCACCTGCACCTTCGCGAACGTGTTCACCTCGAGCTCGGCGAACCGCTCGACGGCGACGTCGCCGACCCGCTCGGGCACGGTTGCCTCGAGCCCCGCCACCCGCTCGATCTCGACCGGCGGCGGCGCCAGGCCGCCGAGGCCCGCGAGGGCGCTCAGGTCCTTTCCGCAGACCTCGCACTCGAGGCCGGCTTGCTGCTGGTGCTCGCAGACGGGACAGAGGGTCATCGGCGATCGAGAGTATACAAGGCGCCCCATGCGCGTCCCCCTGGCGGGTCTGCTGCTCACCGGCTGCATGCACGTGGCTCGCCCCGCGATCTACGTGAAGCACGACGGCGCGCCGCTGCTGCCGGTCACGGCGGTGCTGGTGCTACCGGCCGAGGTCCGCGACCGCATCGACCCGATCGGCACCAACACCGACGTCGCGTTCGCCACCGGCGACGCGGTGGCCCACGCGCTCGAGCAGGCCTGCCTGGCGACGTTCCGCGACGTGCGCTTCGTCGAGTCGGCCGGCGACGTGCCGGGCGACGCCCAGGTCGTGCTCGAGGCCCGCGGCACGGCGCTGCAGTCGACGATCGAAGACGGCGAGCTCAAGGCGTTCGACCTGTTCATCGACGCGACGCTGAGCCTCAACGGCAACGACCCGCTGCCGCTCGCGTTCAAGAAGCACGTCGACCGCGTCGCGAAGGCCGAGATCCTGGAGCAGGTCGTCGAGACCGAGCTCGGGCCGCACGTCGAGTCTGCCGGCGCGAAGCTGGCGGCGCGGCTGCGCCAGGTCGTGAAGCTGCCGCTGCCGATGAAGCGGCGGCTGACGCAGGCGGACGTCATGAACGTGGTGAAGAGCCGGATCTACGCGGTGAAGTCGTGCGTCGACGCGCAGAAGCGGCTCCAGCCCGGGGTCTCGGGGAAGCTCGTGATGCGGTGGCGGATCCTCCCCGGCGGGGAGACCGCCGAGGTTCAGGTCCAGTCGAAGGAGCTCGAGGGCACGCCGATCGCGGAGTGTGTGACCACGGAGATCACCGGGTGGCGGTTCCCTCCGTCGGTCGAGGAGCTCGAGCCGATCGTGTTCCCGTTCAAGTTCTGACCGGTCTCATCTAACCTCCTACGGTGCATGCTCGCCGCCGTGCTCAGCGTCGCTGCCGCAGCCGTGCCGGTCTCGCTCGCCATGCCGGCGCTGAACGAGGTCAGCCTCACGCGCGGCGAGGGCGAGCTCTACACCGAGCTCCTCGCGCAGAAGCTCGCCGAGCTCGACGTGAAGGTCGTCACCGCGCGCGACATGGCCGCCGTGCTCGGGCTCGAGCGGCAGCGCCAGCTGCTCGGGTGCAACGACACGATCTGCACGAGCGAGCTCGCCGGAGCGCTCGGCGTCGACGGCGTCGTCGTCGGCGACGCGGGCAAGATCGGCGCGTCGTACATGGTCAACCTCAAGGTGCTCGCGAAGACCGGCGAGGCGCTCGCGCTGTTCAACGCGCAGGGCGGCGATGCGAGGGCGCTCCTGGCCGACGGAGCGCGGGCCCTCGTGCACCAGCTCGCGCGGGCGATGAAGCGGCCCGACCTCGAGCCGAAGCCGGTGGTGCGCGCCGAGGAGCCGATGGCCGGGCGGCGGGTGCTCCTGCCCGCGGGCATCGCCTCGGTGGCAGCGGGCGTCATCATGGTCGCGATCGGCATCGGCGCGCAGGTCGCCGCGCACGGCACGCTCGGCGCGCTGCAGCAGGCGGGGTCGCTCGAAGACGCCGGCCGGCTGCGCGCCGAGGGCAAGTCGTGGCAGACGATGGCGGGCGCGCTGATCGCGGTCGGCGCGTCGGTGGCCGCGATCGGCGGCGTGCTGCTCGTGCTGTCTTCCCGCGCGCCGGCGCCTTCGGTGGCGCTCGTGCCGGGCGGCGCTGCGGTGATGCTCACCGGGTGGTGGCCATGAGGCGCTTCGTGCCGCTGCTCGCGCTCTGCGCGTGCATCGACTTCGATCGTGCGTACGACGCGCGCGCCGCGATGCTGGGCGACGCGGGCACCGCGGGCGGGAGCGCAGGCGGAGCGACCGCAGGCGGGAACGCGGGCAGCAGCGCAGGCGGAAGTACCGCAGGCGGAAGCGCAGCCGGCGGCGTGTCGGGCGGCATGTCCGGCGGCATGTCCGGAGGTGCGGCGGGCGGCATGGCCGGCGGCACGGCCGGCGGCGCGGTCGTCGACGCCGGCTGCCAGCAGGCGTTCTGCCTGCTCGATCGGGTCGCGGTGCCTTCGGGCTTCGCGAACGACACCGTCGACTGCCAGACGCCGGTCTTCACCGACCTCGCCCACCTGACCGTGTACTGCTGGCGAGATCGCCAGGCGACGGTGACGGTCTACGACGGCGGCCTCCTCGTCACGGACAACACCTTCTACCCATCGCAGCCCGTGGCGGACGGCCGGCACGACGAGCACTGGCTGTACGACAGCATGAACTTCTACCGGGTGCTCGGAGCGCCGCAGGTGCCTTCGCTGCCGAAGACGTGTGACGGGTCGCCCTTCACGATCGTGTCGATGCACTCCCCGGCCCCCAGCGACCTCTGGGCGGGCGGCACGCCCAACGGAGCGGTATGCCACTACCTGCCCGACGGCGGCTCCGAGCGGTACACCGTCCCGGGCGTGCCCGGCGGCATCTCGGCGATCTTCGCATCCGACGCGGGGGTCTGGGTCGGGAACTTCGACAACCAGATCCGTCTCCTCGACGGAACGCTCGAATTGACCGTCACCGGCGGCGGAGGGATCACGTCGCTCCATGGACTCGAGCCCGGCGAGCTCTTCGCCACGTCGCACAATGAGGGCATCTGGCGGCGCGTGGGCGCGAGCTGGGTTCAGGACTACCCGGGCAACTCGAACGCGTTCTACCTCTACGAAGTGCGCGTGCTCGGGCCCGGCGACGTCTGGGCCTGGGGCACCGAGAACTCGCTGGTGCGCTCGACCGACGCCGGCTGGCAGCTGGTGAGCCCGCAGGGGCACCTCGGGCTCCCCGCCGGCCGCTACTACTTCGAGGGCGTGCGCGGCAACGCGCAGGAGCTGCTGCTGACCGGGGCGCTCCGGAACACCGCGACGCCCGCGTGGGACGGCTTCGTCATCCGCATGCTGCGCGGGCCGTGAGCCTCACCCCACGCGCGCGAGCTTGAGGCGCCCTTCCCACCGCTCTTCCAGCGCGCGCACGAGCGGCGCGTGCTCGGGCCGCTCGAGCCGCGGGTCGGCGGCGACGATCGCGCGGGCCTCGTCCTGCGCGGTCGCGAGCAGCGCCTGATCGCGCGTCAGGTTCGCGACGGCGAGCTCGGGCACGCCCGACTGCCGCGTGCCGAGGAACTCGCCGGGCCCGCGCAGCTCGAGATCGCGCTCGGCGATCACGAAGCCGTCGGTGCTCTCTTCCATCACCTGCAGCCGCGCCCTCGCCTCCTCCGACTTCGCGTAGCCGGTCAGCAGGAAGCAGAACGACCGCGCCGCCCCGCGCCCCACCCGCCCGCGCAGCTGGTGCAGCTGTGACAGCCCGAACCGCTCGGCCGACTCGATCAGCATCACCGACGCGTTCGGCACGTCGACGCCGACCTCGACCACCGTCGTGCACACGAGAATGTCGAGCCGCTTCGCTCGGAACGCCGTCATCACCTCGTCCTTCTCGGCGTTCTTCATGCGCCCGTGGAGCAGCCCCACCTTCGCGTTCGGGAACACCTTCTGGAGCTCGGCGGCGCCCTTCGTCGCGTCGGCGAGGTCGACCTTCTCGCTCTCTTCGACGAGCGGGTACACCACGTACGCCTGGTGGCCCTTGTCGAGCTCGGCCTGCACCTGCTCGTACGCGCGCGGCCGCGCCTTCTCGACGAACACGCGCGTGACGATCGGCGTTCGCCCCGGGGGCAGCTCGTCGATGATCGACACGTCGAGATCTCCGTACAGCGTCATCGCCAGCGTGCGCGGAATCGGAGTCGCCGTCATCACCAGCACGTCGGGCCTGAGGCCCTTGTCCATCAGCGCGTGCCGCTGAATGACTCCGAAGCGGTGCTGCTCGTCGATCACCACGAGGCCCAGCCGCGCGAACTCGACGCTCTCTTCGATCAGCGCGTGCGTGCCGACGGCGGCGTGCAGGTACCCGTCGCGCAGGGCGGCGCGCTGCTCGCGGCGCTCCTTCGCGGTGCCGCCGCCGGTGATGAGCGCGACGCGGGCGCCGAGCGGCGCGAGCAGGCGCGAGAACGTCTTCAGGTGCTGCTCGGCGAGGATCTCGGTCGGCGCCATCACGGCGACCTGGTAGCCGTCTTGCAGCGCCAGGGCCGCGGCGACCACCGCGACAGCCGTCTTGCCGCTGCCGACGTCACCCTGCACGAGGCGGTTCATCGGCTCGGGGCGCGCCATGTCGCGCGCGACCTGGCTCACGACGCGCGCCTGCGCCCCGGTGAGCTGAAACGGCAGCAGGCCCTTCGCCTTCTCGACGCGCGCGTCCGAGGCGTCGAAGGCGATGCCCGGCTGCACCTTCACGCCCTGCCGCCGCAGCGCCATGCCCAGCTGCAGGAAGAACAGCTCGTCGAACGCGAGCCGGCGGTGGGCAGGCGACTGGTGCGCGTCGAGCTTCTTCAGATCGTCGTCGTCGGGCGGAAAGTGAATGCGGCGAATGGCGTCGGGCAGCGTGACGAGCCCCATGCGTTCGCGCAGCGCCTCGGGCAGCGCGTCTTCGAGCGTGCCCGCGAACCGCTCGGCGACGCGGAACGCGAGCTCGCGCACGCCGCGCTGCTCGAAGCGCTCGAAGCCCGGGTACACCGGCACGATGCGGTTGAAGTGCACCGACGACGACTCGACGTCGATCGCGGGCTCGACCTCGGGGTGGGCGATCTCCCAGCCGCCGTGCCAGTTCTTGACCTCGCCCGACACGATCAGCCGCTTGCCGATGGGGAACCGCGCCTTCAGCCACGGCCCCGTCTGGAAGTAGGTGACCGCGATCGTGCCGGTGCCGTCGCCGAGCACCGCGCGGAACGTCTTCCTGCCCTTGCCGAAGGTCTCTTTCGCGTCGCGGACCTCGGCGACGATCGTGCCCCGCTCGCCCGCGACGAGCTGGATGATCTTCTTCATGCGCCGGCGGTCTTCGTAGACGCGCGGCAGGAGGAAGAGAATGTCGCCCGCCCGCCGAATGCCCTTCTTGTTGAGCTGGCCGATGAGGCGCGGGTTGAGCCGCAGGCCGACCTCCTTCAGCGGCGTCGACAGGGGCCCCGCGATCGGAGCGATCGACAGCAGCTTCGCCGGAGCGTCTTCGTCGGGGTCCGCCGGCTTCTTCTTTCCGGGTCGGCCGCCGGCCAGGCCGGGGTCGAGCGCCCGCTGTGACGCCTTCGCGTCGCCGGTGTCTGCCGGCCGGCGCCGCCGCTTCGGGGCGAGCTCGGCCTCGGGCTGCTCCTCGGAGCGGGCCTCGACATTCGGCAGCGGCTTCGCCTCGAGCTTCGGAGCGGCGACCGGCTGGAACTCGACCGGCAGGCCGAGCGAGGCGAGCGTCTGCCCGATACGCGTCACCGCGGCCTTGCGGGCGGCGAGATCGTCGGCGTCGACCTCGCGCGCGGCGCTCTCGATGGCGGCGAGCGCCGCGGCGTCGGCGCCTTCCGCGCGCGCCTTTGCGACCACGCCCTCGACGAGCGGCTTCAGGCCCTTCACCCTGCCGAGGTTCGTGAACCCCTTCGCCGAGGCGTAGGTGATCGGCCCGACCAGCGCGGCCAGCGCCGTCGGAGCGCTACTCGACATCCTCGAACTTCACCGAGACGACCTCGTACTCGCGCGCGCCGCCCGGGCTCTGAACGGTGGCGACGTCGCCGACCTTCTTGCCGACGAGGCCGCGCGCGACGGGCGAGGCGATCGAGATCCACCGCTTCTTCAGGTCCGCCTCGAACTCGCCGACGAGCCGGTACGTCACCTTCTTGTCGGTCTCGGTGTCGTTGAGCTCGACCGTGGCGCCGAACACGATCTTGTCGGTGCCCTTGAACTTCGAGACGTCGATGACCTCGGCCCTCGCGATCCACGAGTTGATGTCGAGGATGCGGCCCTCGACGTGGCTCTGCTTCTCTTTGGCCGCGTGGTACTCGGCGTTCTCGCGCAGGTCGCCGTGGGCGCGCGCCACCTCGATCTCCGCGCTGATGCGGGGGCGCTCGACGCTCTCGAGGCGCTTCAGCTCCTCTTTCATCTTGCGCAAGCCGGCAGCCGTGATCGGGTAGTCGCCCATCGAGCGCGCGAACGTAGCGAAGGTGGGTCCGACAGGTCTAGCGTGTGCTTCACATGCTTTCGGTGAAGGAGCTGCACCGCATCGCGAAGACCATGAAGGCCCCCGAGTTCGCCCGCCAGCTGGGCCCCTTCGCCCTCGTGCAGCGGCCGCCCGACGCCGTGACGACGGCGCGCTCGCTGCAGCTCGGGGCGAAGCGCACGGTGGCGGTGAAGCGCGGCGAGCCGCAAGACGAGGTGTCGCTGCTGTTCGAGTTCGACGACCTGATGGTGGCGACGCTGCCGCCGGTGGGGCCGGGCGAGAGCATCTCGGTGGGCCGCTCGCCCGACTGCGATCTGGTGGTCGACGACCCGTCGGTGTCGAAGCACCACGCGACGCTCGAGTGGGACCCACGCTCGAAGCGCGTGATGGTGGAAGACCAGAAGTCGTCGAACGGCACGCACTTGAACGGCGAACAGATGCACGTGCGCATGGGCGCGAAAGACGGCGACATGCTCTCGTTCGGCGACGCGCGCTTCTGCGTGCTGCTCACCGACACGCTCTACTTGAAGCTGACTACGGGAAGGTTCAGGGCCGGCTGACACATGCTCTCGGTGAAGGATCTGCGGCAGCTCTCTGCGTCGATGAAGCCCGACGCGTTTCGCAAGCAGCTCGGCCCGTTCGTGCTGATTCAGAAGCCCGAAGGGGCGACGCCCGGCGAGACCGACAAGATGGGCCTGCCGATGAACGTGGCGAGCACGCGCATGGTGAAGCCCGAGAAGGCGCAGGCCGCCGCCCTCGCGCTCGTGTTCCAGTTCGAGGACCTCGAGGTCGCGACGGTGCCGCCGCTGATGGGCATCGATCAGCTCTCGGTGGGCCGTCAGCCCGACTGCGACCTCGTGCTGGAAGACCCGTCGGTGTCCAAGACGCACGCCGTGCTGCGCTGGGACGCCGCGAACAAGCGCTGCTCGGTGCAGGACACCGGCTCCACGAACGGCACGTTCTTGAACGCGTCGATCCGCGTGCGCAAAGAGACCATCTTGCGCGACGGAGACATCATCTCGTTCGGTGAGGTGCAGTACTGGTACCTGCTCACCGAGACGCTGTACGCGCGCCTCAAAGGCCAGAGCTCCCACCGCGGCGTCTGACCCCGAGTGTCAGCCTGAGCTGTCGCACCGCGTCACGAGCCCGGCTATGACCGCGCTCGCGCTCAACGTGTCCAGCCGCATCTTGCAGGCCTTCTTCGGTTCGGTCAGCGGCCTCTCGCGCACGTACTGGTTCATCTGGACCGGCGCGCTCATCAACCGCATCGGCAGCTTCGTGATGCCGATGCTCGCCGTCTACCTGACGAAAGAGCGGCACCTCACCCTCGTCGAGGCCGGCTCGGTGGTCTCGCTGTTCGGCCTCGGCGGCCTCGCGTCGGTGCAGCTCGGCGGGGTGCTCGCCGACCGGCTCGGGCGGCGCGCGACGATGCTGCTCTCGCTCACCACCAGCGCCGCGTCGATGCTGGCCCTGGGCTTCGCGGTCACCGCGCTGGAGCTCATGGCGGCCGCGTTCGCGCTCGGCTTCACCGCGTCGATCTACAGCCCGGCCTCGCAGGCGATGCTCGCCGACGTCGTGCCCCCGGCCGACCGACAGCGGGCGTTCGGCCTGCTCTACTGGGCCATCAACCTGGGCTTCGCCATCGCGGCGGTGCTGGGCGGCCAGCTCGCGAAGTGGAGCTTCACCGGCCTCTTCGTGATCGACGCCGCCTCGACGCTCGTCACCGCTTTCATCATCTGGCGCAACGTGCCCGAGACGAAGCCGGCGCACCCGGCCGAGGCCAAGGCCGAGGGCAGCGTGCTCACGCCGTTCTTCGATCTCGCGTTCCTGCCGTTTCTCTTCGTGCACCTGCTGCTGGTGCTGGTGTTCTTCCAGTTCCAGGTGGCGCTGCCGGCGGACATGCAGAGCAAGGGGCTCGACTCGGGCGACCTGGGGTTCGTGATGGCGCTCAACGGGGTGATGATCGTGGGCCTGCAGCCGTGGGTGACCCGGAAGACGACGGGCTGGAGGCGGTCGCGGATCCTCGCGCTCGCCGCCCTCTGCGTCGGCTTCGGGTTCGGGGTCAACGCCCTCGCCGGCGGCGTGCCGATGTTCATGGCGTCGGTGGCGATCTGGACGATGGGTGAGGTGCTGATGGCTCCGGCGAACGCCAGCATCGTGGCCGACCTGTCGCCGGCTCACATGCGAGGGCGGTACCAGGGAGCGTTCGCCGTGATCTGGGCGCTCGGCGTGACGCTGGGGCCCTGGCTGTCGGGGAAGATCATCACCGCGACCAGCACGCGCACGCTGTGGCTCGGCTGCGTGGTGGTGGGCTCGATCGCGGCGGCGGGTCATCTCGTGCTCGGGCCAGCGCGGCTCCGGCGGCTGCGGGCGCTGCAGGTCGAGAACGCCCGCGATTAAGCCGGGTCGGTCTTCGCCCGCGCCAGCCTGACGATCGCGCCGCTGAAGGTGGAGCGCTGGGGCTCGTTGACGTGAACGAGCCTCAGCGCGACGCCGGCCTGCTCCGTGCGCACGACGTCGGCGGCCACCCGCATCGGCACCCCGGTGTCGGGGAAGATCACCGCGAGCGAGATGCGCGTGCCCCGCGGGTACGAGAGGCCCCGCACGTACATGCCGTCGGCCGAGACGTCGCGCGTCGTCGTCGCCACCCGGCCGTCGGTGACGGGCAGCGTGGCGCGGAAGCGCGTCTGCGTGCGGCGGTTTGCGGCCGGGCCGTTCACGCCGCCAACCCTACCTCACCGCCGCGGCCGCTGCTTCTTCGAGACGAGCTTGATGATCAGCCGCCGCTTACCGAACGGCACGCCCGCGACCGCGGCCTTCACGAGCGCCTTCACGCCGGGCTCGTCGAGCGTCGCGGGGCTCTCGACGCGAAGGCTCCGCACCCGCGCGCCCGCGCCGCGCAGCCGCTTCCCCGGGTCGGGCAGCGTCTTCCCGTGCGCGAAGAAGAGGTTCAGCCCCTTCGCGTACGCCGCGAGCGAGAGAATGAGCTCGCCGGCGCGCTCGCTCGGGCCGTACGCGATCACGAGGAAGTTGTAGTTGTCGTAGACGAGCTCGAGCGCGCCCGGCACGAGGCGCTGTACCTTGCGACGCGCCGCGCGGATCAGGCGCTGCATCGGCGGCGCGAACTTCGCGATGAAGCCGGAGAGCTGCTGCTCGGGAGTCATTGCACGAAGGTCATGTACACCATGCACATCTCGTCGAAGCTGCTCTCGCCCCAGCGCACCCGGCGCGGGGTCTGCTGCACTCCGCCCACGTACGCCTGGTTCTCTTGCGAGTTGTCGTAGGTGCAGGTGATGCGCAGGTCGTCTTCGACCTCGAGCGTGATCGGCCGCTCGAGCTGGTAGGTGCGCTGCCAGTTGAAGTCCCAGTCGTTGATGTCGATCATGCAGTGCGACGTGCCGTCCTTCGAGATGCGCTCGAGCTTCACGTCGGTGCCGAGCTGGTGCATGTGCCCGGCGAGCGCGTAGATGCGCGCGCCCGAGTAGAGCAGCCCGATCGGAAACGCCAGCGTCTCGACCGACTTCTTCTCGAACGCGGGAATGTCGATGTTGTCGTTCAGCATGGGGATGATGCGGGCCAGCTTCAGCGTGCCGCTGGTGTCGAGCTCGAGCGCCAGCTGCGTCTGATCGAACGGCGAGACCTCGCCGCGGCTCAGCGCGTTCAGGTTGTAGTGGATCTGCACGACGATCTGGCTGCCCGCCGAGATGTGCAGGCCGCTGTTCGGAGGCATGCGGTACGGGCTCGAGCCCGGCACCCAGCCGCCGACCTGCCGCAGCAGCGCGCCGTCGATGCCCACCCCGCCCGACTTGCAGGGGTAGCCCGGGCCCGGCGCGGCGTCGTCGAGCCGCTGCAGGTCGCCGAGCTGCGACGCCAGCACCTCGTACGCGAGCACGTGGTGCACGAGCTGCACGTTGCCGGGGATCACCTCGGACGCCGTCACCATCGTCTGCTGCGTCACCATCGGGTCGAGCGGGAAGCAGCGGTAGTTGTCGAGGCTCTGATCCATGGTGCGGACGTCGAAGTCCTGACCGATCGACATCACGCGGTCGCGTCGAATCGTGGGCAGCGCGGGGATCACGGCGTGCTGCTCCTCGCGGAGGTCGCCGATCTGCGCGCCGCTCTCGACCCAGCGGCGGATCACGTCGAGCTCGTCGGCGGTGAAGCGCGGGTCCTCCTTGTAGGTGTTGCACGAGGGGTTCGCGTAGTACGGCGGCATGCGCTTCGACTCGATGGCGCTCCAGATCGAAGCCGAGAGCGCCTGAGCCTTCTCGGGGGTGTCGAAGACGACCGGCGCGATGCCGCCGGTCGTGTGACACGAGAGGCAGCTCTTCTCGACGAGCGGCTGAACGTCGCGCACGTACGTCGGCGGGCCGGGATCTTTCGGAGCGCAGCCCGCGACGAGAACACTGCTTCCGAGAAGACAGCATCCGAGGAGAACGAGGGCGAGGGCGCGCATCGGCCCGCATCTCTACACCCAACGGTGAACCGGCCCCAAACCCGCCGGTCAGGCCGCCGCGGGCGGCGCGCGCTTCCCCGCGGCCGCCAGGTGCTCTTGCAGAGGCTTCACCGGCAGGGGCCCGCGCGCCAGCGCCTCGAGCGCCTCGACCGCCATGCGCGCCGCCTGCACCGTCGTGTAGTACGGGATGCCGTGCATCAGCGCCTCGCGGCGAATCGAGAACGAGTCGGCGATCTCCTGCTGGCCGAACGTGCTGTTGATGACGAGCTGCACCTGGCCGTCGACGATCTTGTCGACGATCGAGGGCCGGCCCTCGGTCACCTTCATCACGAGCTCGTTGTCGATGCCCTTGCCCTTGAGGTACCGGTGCGTGCCGCCGGTCGCGGTGATCGCATAGCCGAGCGTCTTGAGGCGCCGCGCGATGTCGACGGTCGCGGGCTTGTCGTCGTCTTTCACCGAGATGAACACCCTGCCCTTCGGCGGCAGCTTCACGCCGGCGGCGAGCTGCGCCTTGGCGAACGCCGTGGGGAAGTCGTCGGCGAGCCCCATCACCTCGCCCGTCGACTTCATCTCGGGGCCCAGGATCACGTCGACGCCCTGAAAGCGCGCGAACGGGAAGACGGACTCTTTCACCGCCTTGTGGGCGAACGCGCGCTCGTGCGTGTAGCCGAGCTCCTCGAGCGTCTTGCCGACCATGCACAGCGCCGCGATCTTCGCGAGCGGCACGCCGGTCGCCTTCGCGACGAACGGCACGGTGCGCGACGCGCGAGGGTTCACCTCGAGCACGTAGATGCTCTTGCCCTGAATCGCGAACTGCACGTTCATCAGGCCGACGACGCCGAGCTCGCGCGCCAGCTCGGTCGCCTGGTCCTTCATGCGCTCGATGAGATCCGGCGAGAGCGAGTGCGGAGGCAGCGTGGCCGCCGCGTCGCCCGAGTGCACGCCCGCCTCTTGAATGTGCTCCATCACGCCGCCGATGAGCACGCGGCCGGTGCGGTCGGCCACGAGGTCGAGATCGACCTCGGTCGCGTCGCGCAGGAACCGGTCGATGAGCACCGGGTGCTCGGGCGAGGCCGACACGGCCTCCTTCATGTACCTCTCGAGCGCGCCGGCGTCGTAGACCGTCTGCATGGCGCGGCCGCCGAGCACGTAAGACGGCCGCACCATCACCGGGTAGCCGATGCGCTGCGCCGTCGCGAACGCCTCTTGATGGCTGCGCGCCACGCCGTTCTCGGGCTGCCTGAGCTTCAGCTTGTCGATCAGCGCCGCGAACCGCTCGCGATCTTCCGCGCGGTCGATCGCCTCGGGAGACGTGCCCAGGATCGCCAGGCCCGCCTTCTCGAGCGGCACGCTCAAGCGAAGCGGAGTCTGGCCGCCGAACTGAACGATCGCCCCGAGGGGCTTCTCGCGGTGCGCGATCTCGAGCACGTCTTCGATGGTGAGCGGCTCGAAGTACAGCCGGTCGGAGGTGTCGTAGTCGGTCGACACCGTCTCGGGGTTGCAGTTGATCATCACCGTCTCGAACCCCGCCTCGCGCAGCGCGAACGACGCGTGCACGCAGCAGTAGTCGAACTCGATGCCCTGCCCGATGCGAATGGGGCCCGACCCGAGGATCAGCACCTTCTTGCGCCCGGTCGGAGGCGCCTCGTCTTCGGCCTCGTACGCGCTGTAGAGATACGGAGTGTGCGCCTCGAACTCGGCCGCGCACGTGTCGACGCGCTTGTAGACCGGGCGGATGCCGCGGTCGTGCCGGCGCTTGCGCAGCTCGCCCTCGGTCGTGCCGGTGAGCGCGGCGAGCGACTTGTCCGAGAAGCCCTCGGCCTTCGCGGCCTTGAGCTGCTCGTCGCTGAGCGGCTTGCCCTTCAAGCCCTGCTCCTCGCGCACGAGCTCTTCGACGCGGCGCAGGAACCACGGGTCGATCGCCGAGTACTGGTGCACCTCTTCGACGCTCATGCCGCTGCGCAGCGCCTCGGCGATGAACCACGGCCGCTCGGGGCGGGGCACGCGCAGCGCCTCGATGATCTTCATCTTCCGCTCGGCGCCGACGGGCGGCAGCTCGGGGGCCTCGAGCGCGAGCCGCCCGACCTCGAGCGAGCGCAGCGCCTTCATGTACGCCTCTTTGAAGGTGCGGCCGATCGCCATCACCTCGCCCACGCTGCGCATCATCGTGTTCAGCGTGCGGTCGGCGTGCGGGAACTTCTCGAAGTTGAACCGGGGGATCTTCACCACCGTGTAGTCGATGGTCGGCTCGAACGACGCCACGGTGTCGCGCGTGATGTCGTTCTTCAGCTCGTCGAGCGTGTAGCCGATGGCGAGCTTCGCGGCGATCTTCGCGATCGGGTAGCCGGTCGCCTTCGACGCGAGCGCGGAGCTGCGCGAGACGCGCGGGTTCATCTCGATGACGACGATGCGCCCGTCTCTCGGGTTCACGCCGAACTGGATGTTCGAGCCGCCGGTGTCGACGCCGATCTCGCGGATGATCGCGAGCGAGGCCTCGCGCAGGCGCTGGTACTCCTTGTCGGTGAGCGTCTGCGCGGGAGCGACGGTGATCGAGTCACCCGTGTGCACGCCCATCGGGTCGAAGTTCTCGATCGAGCAGACGATGATGACGTTGTCCTTCGTGTCGCGCACGACCTCGAGCTCGAACTCCTTCCACCCGAGCACGGACTCTTCGATCAGCACGGTGCGCGTCGGGCTCGCCTTCAGGGCGAGGTGCACGAGCTTCTCGAACTCCTCCTGGTTGTACGCGATGCCGCCGCCCGTGCCGCCGAGCGTGAAGCTGGGCCGCAAGATCGCGGGGAAGCCGGTCTCTCTCACGAGGCGCATGGCCTCGTCGAAGCTCGTGGCGTAGCCGCTCCTGGGGAGCGGAACCCCGATGCGCTGCATGGCCTCTTTGAAGAGCTGGCGATCTTCGGCCTTGTTGATGGCCTCGAGCTTCGCGCCGATGAGCTCGACGCCGTACTTCTCGAGCACGCCCGACTCGGCGAGCCCCTTCGCGAGGTTGAGCGCGGTCTGGCCGCCCATGGTGGGCAGGAGCGCCTGCGGCCGCTCCTTCGCGATGATGGCCTCGGCGGCCTCGACGGTGACGGGCTCGATGTACGTCCGGTGGGCGAGCTCCGGGTCGGTCATGATCGTGGCGGGGTTCGAGTTGAGCAGAACCACCTCGAGGCCCTCGTCCTTGAGCGCCTTGACCGCCTGGGTTCCGGAATAGTCGAACTCGCAGGCCTGGCCGATGATGATCGGCCCCGAGCCCACCACCATGACTTTCTTCAAGTCGGTGCGTTTTGGCATCGGGGAGCGAGCCTGTACCACGGCCGCTCCCGCTTACGGTAGTGTTTGGCGCGTATGATCTTCGCGCTCGCGATCGGGTTGGTCCTCGCACAGGGTGAGCCCGAGCCCGCGCCTGCGCCGGCGCCAGCCGCCGCTCCCGCTCCTGCGCCGAGGCCCGTGCCGGGCGACGTCGTCTCGCCGCAGCCGAACATCGATCAGCTCCAGCGGCAGATGGAGAAGATGAAGAACATGCCGCCCGAGGAAGCGGCGAAGGCGGCGGCCGACCTGTCGAAGAAGTTCACCGGCATGACCCAGGAAGACTTCATGCGCCGGCCGGTACCGGCGGCGCCGCACCCGCTGGTGCCCGAGGTGAAGGACTACGCCTCGCTGCCCGAGGTGGAGCAGGTGAAGTACAGCGCGCGCGAGTTCTTCACGCAGCTGATCGCGGGCGACGCCCGCAACATCACCAACAACTGCGCGCTGCCGTTTCAGATGGAGGAGCGCCGCCTCACCACCCCCGACGAGCTGTTCCAGGAGTGGCTGCGGAACCTGCGGGCCAAGCGCACCGATCTGCTGACGCTCTACGACGTCGAGGTGCTGGCGCCCGCCGACATGGAGAAGAAGTACGGCGCCCCGCCGAAGCGGCTGCAGTCGCTGCCGTGGAAGGGGCAGAAGACGTACGTCGCGGTCGCGAACCTGTCGGGCCACGCGTCGATCGCCGTGTTCAAGTACACGGGAATGTTCTGGGTCGTCGTCGGCTACGCAGACTGAGTCGGTGGTCGGTGGTTGGTGGTCGGTGGTCGGTGGTCGGTGGTTCGCGCATGATCCGTCCTGAACGGCCTGATGACTTCGACGTCATCCGCGAGCTGAACCGCGCTGCCTTCAACGGCGATGATGAGGCGCGGCTGGTCGACAGGCTGCGCTCCGACGGGCTGGTGGTGGCGTCACTGGTGGCAGAGCACGCCGGCGAGCTCATCGGCCACATCTGTTTCAGTGAGCTGCCGATCCGCACCGCGAACGGCTCCATCGCGGCGGTGTCGCTCGCACCGATGGCGGTGCGGCCTGGGCGGCAGCGCACGGGCGTCGGCTCGCGGCTGGTGCGCGCAGGCCTCGAGGCTTGCCGGGCGACGCACGCCGCAGTGCTCGTGCTCGGGCACGCGGACTACTACCCGCGCTTCGGCTTCTCGGCGGAGCTGGCGAGGCGCATCGCGAGCCCATTCTCAGGCCCCTCGTGGATGGTGCTGGAGCTCAAGCCGGGCGCGCTGGCCGGAATCGAGGGCTCGGTGCAGTACCCCGCCGCGTTCGGAATCCTCGAGCACTGACCACTGACCACCGACCACCGACCACTGACTAGCTGAGCACGGCCACGAACTCGGCCAGCCGCTTCAGCCCCTTCTCGATCACTGCGCGCGAGGTCGCGAACGAGAAGCGCAGGTGCCCTTCGGCGCCGAACGGCTCGCCGGGAACCGCCGCGAGCAGGTAGTCCTCGAGCAGGATCTCGGAGAGGTGCACCGACCCCTTGATCGGCTTGCCCTTGTACGAGCGGCCGATCAGCTCGCCGATGTTCGGGAACACGTAGAACGCGCCCTCGGGCATTCGGCAGTGCACCCCGGGGATCGCGTTCAGCCCGTTCACCATCAGATCGCGCCGCGCCTTGAACTCCGTCAGCATCGTCTCGAGATCCGTCGTCGGCCCCTCGAGCGCCGCCACCGCGCCCTTCTGGCTGAACGACGACGCGTTCGACGTCGACTGGTCCTGAATCATCTGCATCGCCGAGATCAGCTCTTTCGGGCCCGCCGCGTAGCCGAGCCGCCAGCCCGTCATCGAGAACGCCTTCGAGAAGCCGTTCACCACCACGGTGCGGGGCGCCAGCGACGGCTCGACGTTCGCGATGTTCTCGAACGGGCCCGGCACGTAGAGCAGCCGCTCGTAGATGTCGTCGGTGACGATCAGGCAGTCGTGCCCCTTCAGCACCTCGGCCACCCGCTGCAGCGCCTCGCGCGGCAGCACCGCGCCGGTCGGGTTCGACGGGCTGTTGAAGATGACGGCGCGCGTGCGCGGCGACAGCGCGTTGCGCAGCTCGCGCGGGTCCGGCGCGTAGCCCTCGGACTCGGACGTCTCGACGAACACGGGCTTGCCGTCGGCGAGCTGCACCATGTCGGGGTAGCTCACCCAGTACGGCGCGAAGATCACCACCTCGTCGCCCGGCGACAAGAGCGCCTGGAACAGGTTGTAGAGCGAGTGCTTCGCTCCGTCCGAGACGAGGATCTGCTCGGGCGTGTACTCGAGCTTGTTGTCGACTTTGAGCTTCTTGCAGATCGCCGACTTGAGCTCGGGGATGCCGCCGGTCGCGACGTACTTCGTGAAGCCCGCGTTGAGCGCGGCGATCGCCGCGTCCTTGATGTGCTTCGGCGTGTCGAAGTCGGGCTCGCCGGCCGCGAAGCTCACGACGTCGGCGCCCTTCGCTGCGAGCGCCTTCGCCTTCGCGTTCAACGACAACGTGGGAGACGGTTTGATCGCCTTCAGCCGCTTTGCCAGCGCGATGCTCACTGCTTGCCTCCGTACTTCGCTTTCAGCTTGGTCAGCACGTTCGGAGGCACCAGCCCCTGAACGTTGCCTCCCAAGGATGCGACCTCGCGCACCAGATTGGACGACACGTAGAAATAGTCTTCGCCCGTCATCATGAAGACGGTCTCGATGTCGGGGCGGAGCTTGCGGTTCATGTTCGCGAGCTGGAACTCGTACTCGAAGTCGCTGACCGCGCGCAGGCCGCGCAGCACCACGTTCACGCCCTTCTTCTGCGCGTAGTCGACGAGCAGGCCCTGGAACGAGTCGATCTCGATGCGCGGGTCGTTCACCGCTTCGCGGATCATCGCGACCCGCTCTTCGATGGTGAACAGCGGCTGCTTCTTCGGGTTCACCAGCAGCGCCACGACCAGCCGATCGAACATCTGCAGCCCGCGCTGGATCAGCGAGAGGTGGCCGTTGGTCAGCGGGTCGAACGAGCCGGGGTAGATGGCGGCTGGCATGGGCGCGCGCCTGTATAGATGAAAACGCGCTACCTTGCGCGCATGGACGTGCAGCAGCGGACTCCGGAGGCCCTCGAGTGACGCGCGCTGCGATCGTGCTGCTGCTGCTCGCCGGCTGCGCGCGCACCCCGCTGATCTTGCCGAAGCCCGCCACCGAGCGGCAGACCATGTTCCGCCAGGTGCGCGTCTTCGACGGCAAGGCCGACACGCTCAGCGCTCCGGTCGACGTGCTGGTGCAGGCCGGCCGCATCGCCGCGATCGGCCCGAAGCTCGACGCGCCGGCGAGCGCCGAGATCGTGACCGGCGGCGTCTTGCTGCCCGGCCTCTTCGACGCCCACGTGCACCTCGGCGGCGTCGAGGGCGAGGCGGTCTGGGACATCGGCTCGAAGCTGCCCGATGCCGACGCCCAGGCGGCCGCGCACCTCTACTGCGGCACCACGACGGCGGTGCTCGCCGGCCACGACGCCGACTCCGAGGAGCTCTCGCGCGAGATCCTGACGCGCAGCATCGCGGGCCCGAGGCTGCTCACCGCGACCCGCATCTTCACCGCCCCCGGAGGCCACCCCACCGGCATGTACCGCGCCGGCCTGCCCGGCTTCCTCGCCGGCATCATGATCCGCCGCGGCATCGCCGAGGTCGCCGGCGAAGACGCGATCCGCGACCGCGTGCGCCAGGAGCTCTCGGAGCCCGGCGTGCACCACGTGAAGGTGGTGTACCACGCGATGCCTCCCGAGGCGCCGCGCGTCACGAAGGCCGACCTCGCAGCCGCGGTCGACGAGGCGAAGAAGCTCGACCGGCCCGTCTACGTGCACGTCGGCACCGCCGCCGGCGCCGTCGAGGCCGCGCAGGCCGGCGCCGCGCTGCTCATGCACGTGCCGTGGGAAGACGTGCTCACCTCCGAGCAGGCGCGCGCGATCGCGTCGGCCGGCACCGCGGTGGTGACGACGCGGCGCATCTACGCGGCGTGGCTGAGCTCGATGTCCGGCAACCCCCGCTTCACCGCGCTCGAGCGCGAGGTGATGCGGCCGGGCATGGAGGACGCGTTCCGCAAGAAGCCCGAGAAGGTCGACCTGCACGGCTTCGAGGAATACACGGGCCGCTCGGCCGACTTCGATCGCAACATCGGGCAGAACGTGCTCGCGCTGCGCGAGGCCGGCGTGACGCTGGTGGCCGGCACCGACACGGGGATCCCCGGGGTGTTTCCGGGCGCGGGCCTTCACGAGGAGCTCAAGTCGCTCGCGGCGCTCGGCATTCCTCCGGCCGAGGTGCTGAAGATGGCGACCTCGGCGGCAGCGCGCGTGGTGGACCCTGGCGGCAAGCGCGGCGTGATCGAGGTCGGCGCGTTCGCGGATCTGCTGCTCTTGAAGGCCGACCCGCTCGAGCGCATCGAAGCGATCGACGAGATCGCCGGAGTGTGGAAGCGAGGCGAGCGGCAGCGATGACCGGCCGCTATAGCTGGTCGCGATGCGAAGACTGCTGGCGCTGTGTCTCGCTCTGTGCGCGTGCGCGCGCGTACCGCTGATCGCTCCGCAGCCGCTGCGCGATCGCGCGACCGTGTTCCGCTCGGTGCGGGTGTTCGACGGCCGGTCGGAGGCGCTGAGCCGGCCGACCGACGTGGTGGTTCGAGACGGCCGCATCGCGGCGATCGGGCCGGGGCTCGAGGCGCCGGAGGGGGCGGAGACGGTGAGGGGCGGCGTGCTGCTGCCGGGCCTGTGGGACTCGCACGTGCACCTCGGCGGCGTCGAGGGCGAGCCGGTGTGGGATCTCGGCAAGCGCCTGCCCGACGGAAGGGCCCAGGCCGCGGCGCACCTGTACTGCGGCACGACGACGGCGGTGATTGCCGGGGACAACGGCGACACGTACCGGGTGGCGCGCGACATCGAAGAGAATCGCGAGGCGGGTCCGCGCCTGCTCACCGCGACGCGCATCTTCACCGCCCGCGGAGGCCACCCGGCCCCGATGGATCACGCGGCCGCTCCGGCGCCGATCGCGGCGATCATGCTGACGCGCACCGTGGTCGAGGTGACCGGTGAAGCCGAGCTGCGCGCGGCGCTGCGACAAGAGCTCACCGCGGGCGCGCACCACGTGAAGATCGTGTACCACCAGTTGCCGCCGGGGGCCCCGACGTTCAGCCTCGACGAGCTGAAGGCGGCGATCGACGAGTCGAGGAAGCTCGGCAAGCCGGTCTACGTGCACGTCGGCACGGCGCAGGGCGCCGTCGAGGCCGCGCAGGCCGGCGCGGCGCTGCTGATGCACGTCCCGTGGGAGGACGAGCTGTCGCCCGAGCAGGTTCAGGCGATCGCGAAGGCCGGCACGCCCGTGGTGACGACCCGCCGCATCTACGCGGCGTGGCTGAACGCGCTCTCGGGAGACCCAAAGCTCACGAAGCTCGAGAAGAAGGTGATGCGGCCTGGGCTCGAGGAGATCTTGAAGGCGAAGCCCGAGCAGATCTCCCTCTTCGGCTGGGAGGACTACCTGGGCCGGGCGGCCGAGTTCGATCGAATTCTCGGAGTGAACGTGAAGGCGCTGCACGAGGGCGGCGTGACGCTGCTCGCGGGCACCGACACGGGGCTGAGCGGCGTGTTCCCGGGCGCCGGGCTGCACGAAGAGCTCAAGTCGATCGCCGCGCTGGGGATCCCCGCGGCCGCAGTGCTGAAGATGGCGACGTCGAACCCGGCGCGGGTCGTGGAGCCCGAGGCGAAGCGCGGCGTGATCGAGGTCGGCGCGATCGCGGATCTGCTGCTGATCGAGGACGACCCGCTCCAGAACCTCGAGGCGCTCGACGAGATCGAGGGCGTGTGGAAGGCCGGGCAGCGACAGCGGTGAGCTCGGCGCTGCCAGAGATTCCCTGCGACGACCGCCGGCTACCGCGCTGATCGACGGCGGACGAGCGACGGCGGCTTTCACCTGCGCTGCGCCAAGACCGAAAGGGCTCGGCTCGTTCGACGTGGAAGCGTTTACCGACCCACGTGGGGGCACCAAACGCCTCCACGTCAGCGAACCGGCCCCGGGCAGCTCGACCTCGGCACTGCGAGCACACCAGACCTCCGCATCCCTGCTGGCCGTCGATCAGCGCCACGGGCGAGCGGTTGTCGCGACAGGTTCTCTGGCAGCGATCGCCGACACGACGCTGCCGACGCGTCGGAGGCCGTCACGCACTCGGCGTTGAAGCATCACCCGACAGCCGCTCCTCGTCTGCCGTCGATCAGCGCCACGGGCGAGCGGTCGTCGCCGGGTATCGCTGGCAGCGACCCGCTACTGCGCCGCCGCGGTGTGCTTGTCCTTCAAGAACACCTCGACCATCAGGCCCTTCAGCGTGCCGGTGATGTCCTTCGGCGCCGCGGGGAAGTCCGACTTGTCGAGCTGGTTCACCGACGCCATGAAGTCCTCCGCGCGCCAGACGTACTCCTTGCCCGTCCAGCCGTGCGTCGCGACCAGGTACTCGGTGCCGTCCTTCTCGAAGTGGCCCTCGATCACCGCCCAGTGCGCGCGCTTGCCGCCGAACAGGCCGGGGTTGCCGCTGTTGTCGACGTCGAACGCCACCAGCGCCGGGTGCCCCTTGTCGACGGCGGCGTGCAGATCGGCGAGCGTCAGGTTCTCGGTCACCTTCGTCTGGAACCCGAACTGCTCCGCGAGCTGCGCGAGCTGCCGCGCGTAGAACATCTCGCCCTGCGTCGTGTACCCGTTCTTCTTCGCCTCGTCGAAGAGGCGGAACCGCACGTCGGGCTCGATCGAGTGGCTGTCGCGGCGCCACACGTCGGCGTCCACCACGAGCGGCGCCTCGGCCGCCGCCGGGTTCTGCTTCTCCCAGAAGTCCATCACCATGCCGAGCGCGTAGAGGCCGCACGTCGGGCCGTCCTGCACGCGGCCCGGCACGTCGGCTCCGAGCTTGAGCGCCTTCGTCGCTTCCTTCGCCAGCGCCGCGCGGTCGACCGTGCCGAACGTCGTGCCGTTCGCCAGCGTGACCGCCAGCGGATCAGGCTTCGCCGCGGGCACCGTCGTCGGCGAGCCGGCCAGGTTCTGCGGGAGGCGGAGCGTGCGGCGGAGGACCTCGGTCACGTTCGGCATATGGGGAGTTGTCGCACATGACATGTGCGCTGTTTCTTTACCCTTTGTAGATCGAGATGACAGTGTCCCCGAAACGCCTTTGATCCTGTGGTTCCGGGACCTTCTCTCGCTTGCCGTGCTCGATCACGAGGATCTTGGCGATCGGGCGCACCACCTCCACGAGCTGGGACGCCAGCTCCATCGCGTACGGCGGATCGGCGAACGCCAGGTCGAACTGCTCGCCCTTCTTCGCGAGCACCTCGACCGCCTTGAGCGCCGGCAGTTGCAGGAACGTCGCCGGCGCCCTCAGCGCTTCCGCGTTCTTCCGCGCCCAGGTGAGATCGACGTCCACGAACGTCACCGACGCCGCGCCGCGAGACCAGGCCTCGAGGCCCAGCGCTCCGGTGCCCGCGAACAGATCGAGAACACGACACCCGTCGAGCCACTGTCCGAGGATGTTGAACAGGCTCTCCCGAACGCGATCAGCCGTCGGCCGAACGCCCTGAGCGTTTCCAGGCCCTTGCAGGACTCTGCCCTTGGCTGAGCCGGCGATGATCCGCATCAGGACGCCTTGCGGGTTCGCCAAACCCGATCAGAGCGTGTAGTTTTCGGACACTTCGAGGGCGCCTGCATGGATTTCGAGCGGTACCAGAACCTCCACACGATCATCATGCTCCGCGACGTCCTGCGGAAGTGGTGGCGCTCGGAGCTCACGTTCGCCGACCGCGACGGCAACGTGCTCGACTGGAACAAGGGCGACATCGTCCCGCCGCCGAACGACTTCTGCCGGCTCTCGCTGTTCAGCAAAGAGGGCTTCCGGCGGTGCACGCAGTCGGTGCGGGTGCTGCACGAGAAGTTCAAGACGACGAAGAAGCTCCGGCGCTCGCAGTTCCACGACTGCCACATGGGGTTCTCCATCGTCGGCGCGCCGCTCTACATCAACAACGACTACGAGGGCATGCTGTTCGTCGAGGGCTTCGCGCGGCAGGAGGTGTCGCCCCACGAGTCGGAGCTCATCAAGAACAAGATCCGCGAGGTCAACAACGGCGCCACGGATCTCGAGCGCGCCGTCGAGCGCATTCCGCTGATGAGCATCAGCGAGGTCGAGAAGATCTCGGACCTGCTCGAGTTCGGCGTCAACGAGATCGCGAACTACGAGGCCGAGCTCAACAAGAAAGACGCGACGATTCAGTCGCTGTCGAGCGAGCTCACCGACCGCTACAAGTTCGAGAACATCGTCGGCAAGTCCGGCGCGATGATCGAGGTGTTCCGGCTGCTCGAGAAGGTGTGCAACTCCGACTCGACGGTGCTCATCAACGGCGATTCGGGCACCGGCAAGGAGCTCGTCGCCCGCGCGATTCACTACAACGGCCCCCGCAAGGACAAGCCGTTCGTGGTGCAGAACTGCAGCGCGTTCAACGACAACCTGCTCGAGAGCGCCCTGTTCGGCCACGTGAAGGGCTCGTTCACCGGCGCGCTGCGCGACAAGAAGGGCCTGTTCGAGGTCGCCGACCAGGGCACGTTCTTCCTCGACGAGGTCGGCGACATGTCGGCCGCGCTGCAGGTGAAGCTCCTGCGCGTGCTGCAGGAGGGCACCTTCATCCCCGTCGGAGGCACGCACGGCCGCGAGGTCGACGTGCGCGTGATCGCGGCGACGCACAAGGACCTCGGCGAGATGGTGAAGCGGGGCGAGTTCCGCGAAGACCTCTACTACCGCATCAACGTCATTCGCATTCAGGTGCCGCCGCTGCGCGAGCGGCGCGACGATCTGCCGATCCTCATCGATCACTTCATGAAGAAGCACCGCCGCGAGGGCCAGCGGGCGCGCGCGCTGTCGTCCGACGCGCTGCAGGTGCTGCAGGCGTACCACTGGCCCGGCAACATCCGTGAGCTCGAGAACGAGATCGAGCGGCTGCTCGTGCTCGGCGGCGATCAAGACGTGCTACCCGGCGACCTCATCTCGTCGCGCATCCGCGACGCGGTCTCGCCGACGAGCGGCGCCGCGTTCAGCGGCGGAGCGCGCTCGAACTTCGTGCTCGCCGGCAAGCTGAACGACGCCGTCGAGGCGCTCGAGAAAGAGATGATCGCGCAGGGCCTGCAGCGCACCCGGCACAACAAGTCGCGGCTGTCGCGGGAGCTCGGCATCTCGCGATCGAACCTGATCCTGAAGATCGCGAAGTACGGGCTCGAGCGGCCGGGCGCTTCGGATTCCGACGACGAGACCGAGATCGTGGCGTAGCCGGGTGTAGGATCCGGCTCGCTTGCGGTCAGCGAAGCCCATTCTCGCCGTGGCCCTGGCGGTCCTGACCGCCTGTGGAACCCGCGCCGGCTCGAACCTCGGCGGCATCGAGCTGCACGTCCGCTATTCGATCGCCAAGGCGCAGGGCGGGTGCATCCGGATTCGGGCGGTGCCCGACGGCGCCGACGCCGGCTCCGTCGACGTCAAGCTGACCGGCAGGCCGCGCGACGGCGGCGTCGAGGTGGCGATCGCTCCGCTCCGCGACTGGTCGCGCGAGGTCACCCTCCCCGGCACCCTGCACCACGCCGACGACTGCAGCGGGCCCGCCGTCGTCATGCAGACGCTCAACGAGGAGTTCCCCCTCTTCCCCGACGTCAAGGTCGTCGAGATGACGCTGATCGAGGGTGCAGCGGGCGGCACCGCAGGTGGCGGTGCCGGCGGCCAGGCCGGGGGCGGCGCGACCGCAGGCGGCGGAGCCTCGGCCGGCGGCGGCGCGACCGCAGGCGGCGCGACCGCAGGCGGCGCGACCGCAGGCGGCGCGACCGCAGGCGGCGCGACAGCGGGCGGCGCGACAGCGGGCGGCGCGACGGCGGGCGGCGCGACAGCGGGCGGCGCGACAGCGGGCGGCGCGACAGCGGGCGGCGCGACAGCGGGCGGCGCGACGGCGGGCGGCGCGACGGCGGGCGGCGCTGTACTCCCCAACGGGTCGGCATGCACGATCGGGCCCCAGTGCTCGTCGACGTTCTGCGTCGACGGCTACTGCTGCGCGTCGGCTTGCGGCGGGCTGTGCCAGGCGTGCAGCAACAACCGCACTGGGGCCGGCAACGGCACCTGCGCGCCGGTCACCGTGAACACCGACCCCGACAGCGAGTGCACGACGCAGTGCAACGGCGCCGGCGCCTGCGAGGCTCCGAACGGCACGGCGTGCACCGCGGCTTCGCAGTGCCAGAGCGGGTTCTGCGTCGACGGCTTCTGCTGCAACGTGGCGTGCACCGGAACCTGCCAGGCGTGCAGCGCGGCGAAGAGCACCGGGGCGAACGGCGCGTGCTCGCCCGTCGACATGAACACGGACCCGGACACGGAGTGCGCGGGCTCGACCACGTGCAACGGCGCGGGGGCCTGCTGGGGCCCGGTGGGCAACTCGTGCAACAACGCCGGCCAGTGCCAGGGCGGCTTCTGCGTCGACGGGTTCTGCTGCAGCGGCGCTTGCACCACGCTGTGCCAGGCGTGCAGCAACGCGAAGACCGGCAGCGCCAACGGCACCTGCGCCGACGTGACGCCCGGCACCGACCCTGACAACGACTGCGCGGGCGCGACGACGTGCGCGGCCGCCGGCACCTGCACGCTGCCCCTCGGCGCGAGCTGCAGCACCGGCCCGCAGTGCCAGAGCGGCTTCTGCGTCGACGGCGTGTGCTGCAACTCGCTCTGCGGTGCCAAGTGCGAGGCGTGTACGGCCGCGAAGAAGGGTGCGGGCGGCGGCGGCGACGGCACGTGTGGCTTCATCGCAGCCGGCACGGACCCCGATACCGAGTGCCCGGGCGCCAACGACTGCACCGGCGCGGGCGCCTGCACGAACGACTGACGCTGCTGAACCGCTCAGCTGAGCTTCGCGATGGCGTCGATCATGCCCTGCCCGTCGCGCACGAACGGGTTCGCCTCGTCGAGCACGTAGCCGCCGAGAACGGCGGTGATGGAGCGCTTGATGAGCGAGTCCTTCTTCTGATGCAGCAGCACCTTCTGCAGCGCTCCGCTGTACCAGGACATCACGAAGATCTTGAACACGCCGACCGCGCGGCTCATCACCTTCGTGTACTCGGCGTCCCAATCGACCTTCTCTCCGCCGAGCTGGCGGTGCGCGAGCTTCGCCGCCCGGCTGGCCGACTCGAGCGCCAGCGTCACGCCCGACGAGAACACCGGGTCGAGGAACTCGCTCGCGTTGCCGCACACCGCCCAGCCCGGGCCGTGGAACCTGCTCACCGACGCCGACCAGCCCTCGAGCCGGCCCGTCTTCATCGTCGGCTCGGCCGTGGCGAGGCGCAGTGCCACGTTCGGATCCGTGCGCATCAGCTCGGCGAGCCGCGCCGCGTCGTTCTGGCCGGCCGCGTCGATGACCGACCGCTCGCCGACGACGCCGACCGAGGTGCGCCCGTTGCTGAAGGGGATGATCCAGAACCACGGCCCCTTCGGGTGCACGGTGATCCAGATGTCGCCCTCGAGCGAGCCCTTCGGCCGCACGTCGCCTTCGAAGTGATTGAAGACGGCGCACTTCGGGCCGAGCGTGGGCTTCGACTCGAGCTGCAGGAGCTTCGGGAGCACGCGGCCGTAGCCCGAGCAGTCGAGCACCATGCGCGCGTGAACGCGGTACTTCTCGCCGGTCTCGACGTGCGTGACGTCGGCGATGCTGCCGTTCGCGTCGAAGTCGATGGCGTCGACCCGCTGCTGGAAGCGAATGTCGGCGCCGTGCTTGCGCGCCGCGGTGGCCAGGGTCTGGTCGAAGTCCGAGCGCACGACCTGCAGCGCCGAGGGCGCCTGGCCGGGGAACATCTCGGCGAACGAGAACCGCTCGCGCGCCGGGCCGTCGAGGAACAGCGCGGCGGGCTTCTCCATGAAGTTGCGCGAGACGACCGCCTCGTACAACCCCGCCTCCTGGAGAATGTCGTTGCACCGCGGCAGCAGCGACTCGCCGATCTGAAAGCGCGGGAAGGTACCGGCCTCGAGGCACAGCACCTTGCGCCCGGCGCGCGCGAGCATGGCGCTGGCCACGGAGCCGGCGGGGCCGGCTCCAATCACGAGAACTTCGGTTTCCATCTCTTCTCCTTGAAAGTGAAGCCGTCAGCGAATGGGCTCGAGGAACATCTCTGCCGGCTCCGGCTCGAGGCCCGCTTCCCGGACCACGTCGTCGAGCAACAGCCTCAGGGTGCGAAGCCTTCCCTTCTTCATGCCGGTCAGGGCGCGCTGGAGGCGCTCCTGCAGCACCTCGGGGGCCCGGTGCAGCAGCGCCCTGCCCTTCGGGGTCAGCGAGAGCTCGACGCGCCGGCCGTCGGCGGCCGAGGTCTTGCGCGCGACGAGGCGTTTTTGCACCAGGCGGGACACGACGACCGAGACCGAGCTGTGATCGGTGTGCGTCAGTGAGGCGAGCTCGCTGAGCGACGCCTTGGGGTGATCGACCAGCTGCTGCAGCACGAACAGCTGCGAGCCGCTGATGCCGATGGCGCCGTGGACCTCGTTGGCCGAGAGGCGCACCGCGCGCACCAGCCGGCGCAGCGCGTTGAACACCGCTTTGAGATGCTCGGCTTGGACATGCTCGGCTTCGAGGTCCTCGGACATGCGTTGGGTCCCACCTATATTGCATGGGACCCCACACAATCAAGACACCGCCCCCTCGACGCGCTAGGGTCGAAGGGTTGAGCCACTACTTCCGCCAGGACTTCTTCCGCGTCCCCGACGGCGCCGACATCTTCTACGAGGTGCGCGGCGAGCCCGGCGCGACGCCCGTCATCCTCTGCGACGGCCTCGGCTGCGACGGCTTCGTGTGGAAGTACCTCTGGCCCGTGCTGACCGCGCGCCGACGCGTGATGCACTGGCACTACCGCGGCCACGGCGTCTCGGGCGTCCCGAGTGACCCCGCCCGCATCGGCGTCGAGCTCACCTGCGACGATCTGCTGCGCCTGATGGACCACCTCGAGCTCGAGGGCGCCGTGCTCTTCGGCCACTCGATGGGCACGCAGATCGCCCTCGAGTTCCACCGCCGCCACAAGAGCCGCGTGAAGGGCCTCGCGCTCATCTGCGGCTCCTACGGCACCCCGCTCGACACCTGGCACGATCACACGCTGATGCGCGTCGCGTTTCCCCGCCTGATGCGCCTCGTCGAGCGCTTCCCGCAAGCCGCCCGCGCCATCACCGGCAACCTGATGGGCACCGAGGTCGCGCTCTCGATCGCCATCAACGGCGAGCTCAACCCCGACCTCATCGCGCGCAACGACTTCGCGCCGTACATGAAGCACCTCCAGAAGATGGACCCGGTGGTCTTCGTGCGCACGCTCGACTCGCTGAAAGACCACTCGGCGCTCGACCACCTGCCGCACGTCGACGTCCCCACCCTCGTCGTCGGCGGCCAGATCGACAAGTTCACGCCCGTGTGGCTCGCCCAGCGCACGGCCGAGCTGATCCCCGGCGCCGAGTACCTGTTCGTGCCCGGCGGCAGCCACACGGCTCCGCTCGAGCGCCCCGGCATGGTGAACCACGCCGTCGACCGGTTCCTGCGCGAGCGCGTCGACGTCACCTTGAAGAAGACCGCGTGACGCGCCTCGCCGCCCTCTTCCTGCTGCTCGCGTGCGCGAAGGCCCCGCCTCCGCCGCCTCCCGAGCCGCCGCTCGGCATCGGCCCCACGATGACGCAGCAGCAGTGCGACCTCATCAAGTACGGGGGCCAGACGTTCGACGTCGACATGCAGGCCGTGCCCATCGAGAAGGCGCTCCGCGGCATCGCCGACTGCACCTGCTTCCATTTCGAGCTCGACCGGCGCACCACGGGGGCCATCACGCTGAAGGCGGCCAAGCCCCTGAATGCCGACGAGCTCTTCGCCGAGTTCGTCAAGGCCGCCGACGCCGCCGGGGTCGCCGTGCGCAGGCGGCAGACAGTATTCATCGTCGAGCCGAAGTGAGGCGTGTTAGAGGCTCCCGGCCTTCAGCCAAGTCATGTTTCCCCGAGAGAAGATCCGCAACATCGCGATCGTGGCGCACGTCGACCACGGCAAGACCACGCTGGTCGACTTCATGCTCCGCCAGGCGGGCGTGTTCCGCTCGAACGAGGTCGTCGCCGAGCGCGTCATGGACAGCAACGACCTCGAGCGCGAGAAGGGCATCACGATTCTCGCGAAGAACACGGCCGTGCAGTACCAGGGCCATCACATCAACATCATCGACACGCCCGGCCACGCCGACTTCGGCGGCGAGGTCGAGCGCGGCCTGCGCATGGTCGACGGCGTGCTGCTGCTGGTCGACGCCGCCGAGGGGCCGCTGCCGCAGACGCGCTTCGTGCTCACGAAGGCGCTCGCGCTGGGCCTCAAGACGGTGCTCGTCATCAACAAGATCGACCGGCCCGACGCCCGCGCCCGCGACGTGCTCGACATGGTGTACTCGCTGTACATCGACCTCGGCGCCGACGAGCACCAGCTCGAGTTCCCGGTGCTGTACACGATCGCGCGCGAGGGCAAGGCGTCGACGCGGCTGGAAGAGCCCGGCAAGGATCTGAAGCCGCTGTTCGACGCGATCCTCTCGCACATCTCGGCGCCGCCGGCGCCCGAGCCCGACGCGCCGGCGCAGCTGTTGCTCGCGAACCTCGACTACGACGACTACGTCGGCCGCCTCGGCATCGGGCGCATCAGCGCGGGCAAGCTCGCGACCGGCATGCAGGTCAGCGTCGTGCGCGACGGAGGCAAGCTCGAGTTCGGCAAGATCGTGAAGCTGTACGGGTTCTCGGGCCTCAAGCGCATCGAGATCCCCGACGCCGGCCCCGGTGAGATCGTGAGCGTCGCCGGCATCGAGGCGCTGTCGATCGGCGACACCATCTCGGACCCCGAGAAGCCGAAGGCCCTGCCCCGCATCAAGGTCGACGAGCCGACCATGATGATGATCTTCCGCGTGAACGACGGCCCGCTCGCCGGGCGCGAGGGCAAGTACGTCACCTCGCGCAACCTGCGCGACCGCCTGCAGCGCGAGGCCTACCGCAACGTCGCGATCCGCGTGGAGGACACCGCGACCCCCGACGCGTTCAAGGTCGTCGGCCGCGGCGAGCTCCAGCTCGCGGTGATCATCGAGACGATGCGCCGCGAGGGCTACGAGCTCACCGCGTCGAACCCCGAGCCGATCACGAAGGAAGTCGACGGCGTGAAGCACGAGCCGATGGAGCTCATGGTCTGCGACGTGCCCGACACCGCGGTCGGCACCGTCACCGAGCGCCTGGGGCCCCGCAAGGGCCGCATGGTCGACATGACGAACATGGGCTCGCGCACGCGCCTGCAGTTCCGCATTCCCGCGCGCGGGCTCGTCGGGTTCCGCTCCGAGTTCCTCACCATCACGCGCGGCGAGGGCATCATGTCGTCGCAGTTCGACGGCTACGAGCCGTGGTTCGGCTACATCCCCCGGCGGAGCAACGGGGCGATCGTGTCCGACCGGCAGGGCGACACCGTGCCGTACGCGCTGTTCTACGTGCAGGAGCGCGGCGCGCTCTTCGTCGGCCCCGGCGTGCAGGTCTACGAGGGCATGATCATCGGCGAGCACGCGCACCCGTCGGACCTCAACGTCAACGCGTGCCGCGAGAAGAAGCTGACGAACATCCGCGCGGCCGGCCGCGACGAGAACGTGATCCTCACGCCGCCGCGCGAGATCACGCTCGAGAAGTCGCTGGAGTGGATCGCGGAGGACGAGCTCGTCGAGGTCACTCCGAAGTCGATTCGGCTGCGCAAGAAGCAGCTCGAGGCGAACGCACGCTACCGCGCCGACCGCGACCGCAAGCGCGAGATGGGTGACATCGACTGAGCCTGCTGGATCGCGTCAGGGCGTTCGTTCTGGCGTTTTCCGTGCTCGGCGCAGTTCCCGTGCTGATCGCGATCGAGCGGTCGCCGCACCTGTTCGCGTCCCGCGCCGCCGCCGCCCTGGCCGTCGCGCTGCTGGCCGCGGCCTGGGCCATGGCGTACCGGCGGAGGAAGCTCGGCTGGCCGGTGGAGCTGCTCACGGCCGCGGCGCTGGCCGTCGTGGTCAACGCGGTGACCGACGCGCGCTCCGTGCAGGGCTTCTTCTTCGCGGCGCTGATGTTCAACGGGCTGTTCGGCGGGCCGGTGCAGCTGCTCGCGCGGCTCGTGCTGGTGCAGGCCGCGTTCTTCTCGGTGGGCAACGCGAACGCGTGGTCGGCGATCGGCTTCACGGCGGCGGGCGTCGTGGTCTGGGCGCTCGGCCGCGCGATCGAGCACCAGCAGGCGCTCGAGGCGCGCTTCCGCTCGCTGGTGACGAACGCCTCCGACATGATCGTGGTGCTCGGCGACGGAGGGAAGATCGCGTGGCAGAGCCCCGCGGTGGGCAAGCAGCTCGGGCGCAGCCTGGCCGACGGCGAGGTGGCGGCGGCCGAGCGGCTGCAGCTGAAGCACGCCGACGGCTCGGTGCGCGAGTGCGAGGCGCTGGTGACGGACCTGCGCTCGGACCCGAACGTGGCGGGCGTCGTGCTCAATATGCGCGACGTCACCGAGAGGAACCGCACCGCGAAGGAGCTCGCGGCCGCGAAGCGCGAGGTCGAGATCGCCGCCCAGATCCAGACGGCGCTGCTGCCGCGCGATCTGCGCGCGCCGGGGTTCGAGCTGGCGGCGGTGATGCAGCCCGCGGTCGACGTCGGCGGCGACTACTACGACGTGCTGCCGGCGAAAGACGGCTGCTTCATCGGCATCGGCGACGTCACCGGTCACGGGCTCGACGCGGGGCTCATCATGCTGATGGTCCAGAGCGCGATCGCGGCGCTCGTGCGCGAGCGGCCGCAGGCGTCGCCGCGCGAGCTCGTCTGCGCCCTGAACGCGGTGCTCTACGACAACGTCAAGAACCGGCTCGGCAAGGCCGACCACGTGACGTTCAGCCTGCTGAAGCTGCAGGCCGACGGCACGGTCACCTTCGCCGGCGCCCACGAGGAGCTCGTGATCGTGCGCAAAGACCGCGTCGAGTCGGTCGCGACGCCGGGCACGTGGCTCGGAGCGATGCCCGAGGTCGATCGCGCGACGGTCGACACGACCTTGAAGCTCGAGGCCGGCGACGTGCTCGTGCTGTACACCGACGGCGTCACCGAGGCGCGCAATGCGGGCGGCGAGCTGTTCGGGCACGAGCGGCTGGTCGCGCGGGCCGGGGCGCTGCGCGGCAAGAGCCCCGGCGAGCTCGTGAAGGCGCTCGAGGCCGACGTGGCGGCGTGGGCGGCGAAGCGCGACGACGACGTCACGCTGCTCGCGTGCCGGTACGCGCCTACGCGGTGACGATGGTCACCGTGCCCGCCGCGAACGTCGCGAGCGCGGTGAGGCTGCCGCGCTGCCACCGCTTCGACGGGTCCGACAGGAAGCGCACGGTGTAGCCGCCGCCGCGATCTTTCATCGCGGCGAACCACCGCACGAAGGCGTTCAGCGCCGACGAGTTCATGAACTCGACCGCGCGCACGTCGACGTCGATTCGCTTCAGGCCGAGCGTGCGCACCTCGGAGTCCGCCTTCAGCAGCAGGTCTGCGAGCGGCGTCGAGTCTTTGAGCTCGGCCGTGCCGCTCATGTCGAGAGCGAACGCCTCGCCGCGCTGGGAGGCGTCGACCTTGAGCTGCCCCACGATCGTCTCAGCCATGAGCCCCCCCTGCCGGGCGCGCCCTCACGGCGACCCGGTTTGCGCGTGCGGTGCACGAGAGCGTCATCTCGGCCTCGGCGGCGACGCGCGCGAGGCCGAGGCCGCCGAAGCCGCCCTGCGACATGCGATCGACGTAGGCGGCCATGAGATCCGGAGCGGCCTGCAGCTCCTTCAGCGCGCGCTTGAGCCTGACGACGTCGCCGCGCGTGGCGCGGTTCTCGACGGTGACTCCACGCACGCGCCGCTCGCCGCGATCGACCAGCACCGTGAGGCGAACGTCGCCCTGCCCGTACTTGAGCGCGTTCTCGACGAGCTCGTGGGCGGCCAAGGAAGCGGCGTAGGCCGCGTCGGCGTCGACGCTCAGGCGCTCGAGCGCGCGGTTGACGAGGCGGCGCAGCTCGCCCACGATTTCCCAGCGGGGCAACAGCCGCAAGTCGAAGAGGACGCGGTCGGCCAAGCCCGGGGAGTCTGCTTCGGTTCAGAGGCAGACGCCAGCCGTCATCGTCAGGTCGAGGTAGCGCGGTGGCCCGGCGTCGCCGAAGAACTGCGTGAACGTGAGGCGCGTGCCGACGCGGGTGGCGATCTTCCACGGAGAGAAGCGGGGAAACTCGTAGGCCATGCCGAGGCCGAGCTCGAGGCCCGAGCGGTGGTTCACGCCGTGGTTCGACAGGCCGAAGATGTGGCCGAACGGGTCCTGGAGCACCATCTTCACGGGGCTCTCGTGGTTGTGGGCGAACGCCGTCCACAGGTACGGCTTCCACGGGCTCGAGAGCGGGAGCTCGAAGCGCGACCCGATGCGGATCTGGATCACGTAGTCGAACGGAGCGTCGTACGCGGAGGTCGCGACCATCAGCTCGGGGCGGATGAAGTCGAGGAACTTGCGGTTGACGCCGACCATGACGCCGCCGCCGCCGCTCGTCTGATCGACGCGCATGCCGCCGCTGGCGCCGACGTAGATCTCCCAGACGGGCGGAGGCGGCTCCGGTTCGGCTTCGGTGGCTACCGATTCGGGTTCAGTCGCGAGCAGCAGCAGGCCCAGCAGCGCGAAGGACATGCCGGGTCAGTACCCGGACCTGGCCTCGCATTCACACCCGCTCGAGCCGCGGCACCACGTACTGCAGCGATCGCTCGAAGCGGTAGTTCACGCCCATGTGGCCGTCTTCGAACTCTTCGTGAACGAAGTCGACCTTGCCGGCGCGGAGCTCCTCGGCGAGCAGGCGCGTGCCCCAGCGCAGGTTGAACTCGTCGCGCACGCCGCAGTCGAGGAAGAGGCTCTTGAGGCGCCGGTAGACGTCGAGGTGCTTCGGCACGAACCGCACGGGGTCGTGCACGAGCCACCGGTTCCACACGTCGATCTTGAGGCGGCCGTTGTTGATGTCGATGGGCAGCTCGAGACCCATCGGCTCGCTCTTCTTCGGCGAGTAGGCGGCGGCCATCGCGATCATGTTGATGACCGCGTGATCTTCGCCCTTCATCTTCGTGGCCGCGACGCGCTGGCGGAACTCGCGGTACCAGGGCTCGACGCCGCCGGCCTTGAGCAGCGGGCCGGCCGCCTGCGGCAGCTCGTGCAGGTAGCAGTACTCGAAGCCGGCGTCGCCCGAGTGACACGCGACGTGGCTGAAGACGTCGGGGTGGTAGCGCGAGATGACGAGCGCTCCGTAGCCGCCGGAGGACTTCCCGACGAGCCCGCGCGAGCCGCCCTTGGGGAGCGTGCGGAAGGTGCGGTCGGCCCAGTGCACGATGTCGCGGGCGACGTAATCGCGGTAGCGGCCGATGCCCTCGCTGTTGATCCACTGGCTGCCGCCGAGCGCGGTGAACCCGTCGATGAAGACGCCGATGCACGGGGGAATCGTGCCGGCCTCGATGAGCGCGTCGAGCCGCTGCGGCACGTTCGAGGTGAACGCGGTGGCGTTCAGCCACTGCACGCCGCTGCCGGTGAAGCCGTGCAGGAAGTAGACGACCGGGAAGCGCCCCTCGCCGCTGCCGTACGCCGGAGGCAGGTAGACCGGGGTGGACCGCGTCGACGGATCCTGCAGGGGGTTGCCCTCGAGCGACCCGGCGAAGACCTCGTAGAGCTGAATCGTGCCGCGCATCGGTCGAGGCTCTTAGCAAATGGTAGACAGTCGGGGTGCTTCGAGTGACGGCGGCCCTGGCGGTGGTGGTGGTGTCGTGCAGCTCGCCGCGCGTATGCACGCCGGGCGAGACGCGCCTCTGCGCGGGGCCGGCCAACTGCTCCGGCACGCGCACGTGCGACTCCGCCGGCACCGCGTTCTCGGAGTGCACGTGCGGTGCGGCCGGCGGCAGCGGCACCGCTGGCGGCTCGAGCGGAGGCGGCGCGGGGGGATCAGCCGGCGCCGCGATTCCGGACGGCGGCACGACCCCCGACGCTGGCCCTGCCGACGCCGGCTGCCCGCTGCCGTGTGGAGGCGGCTGCTGCCGCTACAAGCAGCTCTGCGGCGCCGACGGAGGCTGCTACTCGGACTACGACGTCGATCGCCGGCCGTACTGCGAGCCGTGCTCGAGTGGCGGCGGCGTCGACACGTGCGGCACCGGCTCGAACTTCTGCCTCGTCGGCGATCCGGCGGGAAACTTCTTCTGCGGCGCCGACTGCTCGCAGGGTCAGTCGTGCCCCGCGGGCTACGCGTGCCAAGACATCCGCGTCGTCTACACGCGGTGGGTCTGCTCCGCTTCGGGCCTGGCGTGCGCGGTGAACCCGAGCCTCCCGTGCCAGCGGCCGCAAGACTGCCCGCGCGGCGGCGCGTGCGTGATCCCCGCGGGCCAGACGATCGGTCAATGCTCGGGCCAGTGCGTGCTCGGCGAAGGTCAGTCGCAGGGGTTCTGCTCGTGCCTCGTCGACTCCGACTGTGCGCAGCAGAGCTGCACCGGCGGCGAGTGCTCCATCTCGCGCGGCAGCTGCGTCACGGAGCAGGACTGCCGGCCCATTCGCTGCGTCGACATGCCGACGCCCGACGGCGGCCGAATCGGAGCCTGCCTCATCGGCCAGAACTGCGCCCCGGCGTCGGGGCTCACCTGCGCCGAGGTCGGGTGAAGCTCAGGTGAGCGCCGCGGCGACTTCGGCGATCGAAGGCCGCCGCTCCGGCGCGAGCGCGAGGCAGCGTAGCACCAGCGCCCCCGCAGCTCCCTCGAGCGCAACGGGCGGGGGCACCGTTCGCCCCTCCATGAGCTCGAGCACCGGCGGCGCGGGAAACGGAAAGCGGCCGCTCAGCGTCTCGTACGCGAGGAGCCCGAACGCAAAGACGTCGGCGGGCTGACCGACCGCCTGACCTCCCTGGGCCGCTTCGGGTGCCATGTAGAGCGGCGTCCCGATCAGCGCGCCGGTGCGCGTCAGCGACTGGCCCTTGAGACCGGGCTTCGCCTCGGCGGTCTCTCCCAGCGGGTCGCCTCCCTCGATGACGCCGAACCGCGAGATCCCGAAGTCCGAGATGAGCGCGTGCGGTGCGCTCTGCTCGCCCGAGAGAAGGACGTTGCCGGGCTTGAGATCTCGATGCACCACGCCCGCTTCGTGCAGCGCCGCGAGCCCGCGGGCGATCTGCGCCAGCACCGGCCGCCCCCAGGCGGAGTCGCCGAAGCGGTCGCGGCGATCTTCGAGGCTGCCCCCGGTGACGAGCTCCATCACGAGGAAGGGCACACCGGCGCCCGAGACGCCGACGTCGACGATCTGCACGAGGTTCGGGTGGCGAATGCGTGCCCCGATCTCGGCCTCCCGCGCGAAGCGCGCCGCCTGGGCGCCCGTGACGTTTCCCGTCACCACCTTCAGCGCGAGGCGCGCGCGATCGGTCGTTCGCTCGACCTCGTAGACCGCGCCCATGCCGCCGGCTCCGAGCTGTCTCACGACGGAGTAGCGCTCGGCGAACGAGCGCCCGGGCTCGAGCCGCTGCGACGGCAGGGCGACGTCGACCTTCGCGAGCACCTCGCCCAGCTGCTTCGAGCGCTCGGCGACCTGGTGGCTGATCTCTTGCTTGAGCATGCGCTCGATCGTGGCGCGCTGCTCCCCGATCAGCTGCTCCTGGCGGAACGCCGAGCGCTGCAGCCGCTCGATGACGACCGCGGCGAAGCTGCCGGTGACCAGCGCGATCAGCAACACGGCGCCATAGAGAAACGTCCGCGCGCCCTCTTCCGTCGAGAGATACGAGAGGAACAGCACCACGTAGCTGAGGGCCGCCGGTGCGCTCCAGCGTACGGGAAGCCGGTAGATGGTGAAGCCGAAGTACAGCACGATCACGCTGACGGCGAGCGCCACGTCGGCCGGCAGCCCGTGCTTCATGGCGACTCCGATGATCCAGCCCGTCATCGCGTTGCCGGCGGCGACTGCCGGGTAGAGCGGGACGAGCCAGCGGCTCCTCGCGAGGCCGTACAAGCCGCCGCAGCTCGCCAGAGCCATCACGACGAGCGGCCATAGCCAGGCAAAGACCGGCGGGAGCGACGCTGCGATGGCCACCGCGAGGGCTCCCCAGGCCAGCGCCGAAGCGATCATACCCGCGCGAATGTGCGACGCGGCGTCGCGCCGCGCCCAGTCACGGAAGGCGCGCTCGATGCCGGCGTCGATGAAGCGGAGACCTCCCCACTCCGTCGCGAGCGTCATTACTTCTGCGGCAGCTCCCTGCCGAAGCGCTTCATCACCTGCTGCAAGTCTAGCCACGCGTACTTCTTCTCTTCGGGGCTGCGCAGCAGGTACGCGGGGTGGAACGTCGGCATCAGCGGGATGCCCTCGTACTCGCGCCACTGCCCGCGCAGGCGCGTGATCGGGGTGTCGACGCGCAGCAGCGTCTGCGCCGCGAACTTGCCGAGCGCCACGATCACCTTCGGGCGGATCGCCTGCAGCTGCGACTTGAGGAACGGCTCGCACGCCTGGATCTCGTCGGGCTCCGGGTTGCGGTTCCCCGGCGGCCGGCACTTCACGACGTTGCAGATGTAGACGTCGTCGCGCTTGAACCCCATCGCCTCGATCATCTTCGTCAGCAGCTGCCCCGCCTTGCCCACGAACGGCACGCCCTGCGCGTCCTCGTCGGCGCCGGGCCCCTCGCCGACGAAGACGAGCTCGGCCTTCGGGTTGCCGGTGCCGAACACGATCTGCGTGCGGCCGTTGCACAGCTTGCAGCGCTTGCAGTCGCCGAGCTCGGTGCGCACCTCGTGCAGCGTCTTCGTGGGGCCCGCCGGAGCGACCTGAGGCTCCGGCTGTGACGCCGGAGCCTTCGCCGGAGCCTCGAGCGACCTCGAGATCGCGCGGGTGCCGTCGGACTCCTGCCACGCGAGGTGGCGGCGCAGCTCGTCGGCGATCTCGCGGAGCTCTTCGTTCATCGGGCGCGCAAACTAAGGCTCGAGGAGCTCGAAGTCGAGGCCGTGCGGAACGAAGCGCTGAAAGTCGGGGTCTCGGCTGACGAGCGTGCAACCGTGCTCGATGGCGACCGCGGCGTGCTGGGCATCGGAGATCTTCCCGCCGGCAGTGCGTGTCTCCTGGCACAGCGTCTTGACGTGCCACCAGTGCATCCCGCCGGGTCCGATGAAACGGCAGTTGGGCTGCTCGATGATCGAAGCGAGCTGTTCGAACGCCTCCGCCAACGGCGTCGGCCCATTCTCGAACCTCGTTGATGTGACGACGCGTACCATGCCGATCGCGGCGAGGTTGGAGATCGCGAAGGGCGCCCTGCTCGCGACGAGCTGCTCGAGCCAGCTCTGGTAGAAGCGATTCTGATCGTGCTCCCGGCGGTGCGCGTAGACGAGCACGTTGACGTCGGGCATCTTCACCCAGACTCCGCGAGGTCGTCGTTCAGCAAAGCCTTGATCTCGGCGACCGAGATGTCGCGCTTCTTGCGAGGGTCGCCGAACGCCCTGATCCGAAACGGCTTCCCGGGCTGTTGACGCGCTGGTGCGAGCGCGTCGCGAATCGACCGTTCCGCGAAGGCGCTCAGGGTCATCCCGAGCTCGGCGGCCCGCTTCTTGGCCTGCCGTACGACCTCGTCCGGCAACATCAACGTCGTCTTCATGCCGTAAGTATGGCCGTACGTACGGCAGCCGGCAACTCAACCGGCCACGACGCCCCAGATCTGAGACGCGAGCTCACGCTTCTCGCCCTTCAACTCGACGGCCCTGCCGTCGCGCGACAGCACGGTCACGGTGTTCGTCTCGGATTCGAACGCGCTCGTGTCGTTCGCGACGATGAAGTCGAGCTTCTTCGCCTCGAGCTTCTTCTTCGCGTTCGCGATCACGTTCTCGGACTCGGCGGCGAAGCCGATGACCAGCGCCTTGCCGGCGAGCTTCGCAGAGGCCTCGGCGAGAATGTCGGGCGTGCGCTGAAGCTTCACGGTGTCGGGCGCCGCGTCTTTCTTCACCTTGTGCTCGGCCCGCGCCGCCGGCTTGAAGTCGCTGACCGCGGCGCACGCGAGGAAGACGTCGCAGGCGCCGAGGCGCAGCATGACGGCCGCGTGCATCTCGTCGGCGCTCGTCACGCGCACCACCTCGAGGCCGTCGGGCACGGCAGCGCTCGTGGGCCCGAGCACGACGGTCACCGCGGCGCCGCGCGCCCGGGCGGCGTCGGCCAGCGCGAGGCCCATCTTCCCGCTCGAGGGGTTCGAGATGAACCGCACCGGGTCGAGGTGCTCACGGGTCGGGCCCGCGGTGATGAGCACGCGCTTGCCGGTCAGCGGGCCGGCGGTCGCGAGCGCTTCGGCGGCGGCGACGATCTTGGGCAGCTCGGCGAGGCGGCCGGCGCCGACGTCTCCGTCCGCCAGGGGTCCCACGTCGGGGCCCACGACGCGGAAGCGGGTGTCTGCGAGCAGCGCCTTCACGTTGGCCTGCGTGATCGGGTTGTCCCACATCGCGGTGTTCATCGCCGGAGCGAGCAGCACCGGTCCTCGAAACGCCAGCAGCGCGGTGGTGACGGCGTCGTTGCCCATGCCGCCGCGGATGCGCGCGATGAGGTCGGCGGTGGCGGGCGCGATCACGAAGGCGTCGGCCCAGCGCGGCAGGTGCAGGTGGCCGAAGCTCGAGTCCTGCGCGGGGTCGAACGGGTCGGTGAAGACGGGGTGGCCCGACAGCGACTGCAGCGTGAGCGGGGTCACGAACTCGCGGGCGGCGGGGGTCATCGCCACGCGGACGGTGGCGCCGGCGCGCTGGAGCTCGCGGACGAGGTCGCACGCCTTGTAGGCGGCGATGCCGCCGCCGACGCCCAGCGCGATGCGGCGGCCTGTCAGGTAGCCCGGCATTCTTCCGGGCCTATAGCAGGACCGGATCGTTTCGGCCGCCTGCGGCAACTCACCGGCATGACCCTTCTGCTGTTGCTCCCGGTGGTTACCCTCGCCCAGCTCGAGATCAAGGACGGCGACAAGACGGTGCGCCTGAGCCTGTCAGAGGGCCTGGTGCTCAAGAACGGCCAGAAGCAGCTGACGCTCTCGGGCGCCGGCGCCATCGCGAAGTCGGACGGCGGCCATGCGTTCACCGGCATCGCGCAGACGGAAGAGCACGCGTGCGCGCCGGGCGAGGACATCGACGTCGGCGGCACGAACAACCACCTCACGCTCACCGGCACGTGCGGTGAGGTGACGGTCGGAGGCCTGGGCCAGGTCGTCACGATCGAGCGCGCCGCGAGCATCACGCTGTCGGGGAAGAACAACACCGTGACGTGGACGCACGGCGAGCCGAAGGTGACGAAGTCCGGCTCGGGCAATCAGGCGTTGAAAGTGAAGCCCTAAGGTTGCCCCGCCGCAGCGGTCTCGGGCGGCCCGGGCGGCAACGCATACGTGGACTCGGAAGCCCGCACATCGACCCGCTCCCGCCGAACGCCGGAAGAGTCGGTCGTGATCAAGGTGTAGACGCCGCACTGCAAGCCCGCCGAGCGCGTCGGCCGGTTGGGGATCGGCAGGTCCAGCGCGACGGCGCCGACGTAGAGCGCATCGTCATCGAGCTGCTCGAGCGGCACGCGCTCCGGCTCCCCGGGAACCAGCCACGCGTCGCCCACCGGCTCGCTCACGGTGATCGTGACGGCGCACGTCCCCGGCGGAGCGCCCAGCGTCACGAACGTCTTCGGCGGAGTCACCTTCACCGTCTGCCCCGTCGACGACATGCGGGTGATGAACATCCACAGCCCCTCGGGCACGTCGAGCTCGAACTTGCCATCGGGCCCCGAGTCGAGGCGCTCCTCGGCGGCCCCGTTGATCTCGCGCACCGTGATGCGCGCCTGAACCGGCCGCCCGCTCGGGTCCTTCACGATGCCCTCGACCCGCACCGGGGGCTCGAGCTTCACGGTGACCGACGCCGCCTTCCCGGTGAGCTTCGTCTTGCCGCGGTGGTTGAGCCGCGACGCCGTGATGGTGGGCTCGGGCGAGTCTTGCGACACCGAGAGCGTGAACGCGCCGTCCGACCCGCTCGTCGTCGTGTCGATGCACTGATCGCACGTGACCTCGGCCCCCGACACCGGCTGCCCGCTCGCGTCCACCACGAGCCCGCGCAGGAGCGGCGCCTTCTTGAGCCTCAGGTCGCCGAGATCTTCCGCGAACGGCTTGTCGACCGTCAGCGTCTCGAAGCCCTCGGCATCGACGTTCAGGTAGATCTTCCCCTCCGGGTCGGCCTCGCGCCCGATCGTGAACCGGCCGTCGGTCGTGTCGAACTCGCGCCCGTCGATGCGAAACGCCGCCACCGGGCTGCCCGCCTCGTCGATCACCCTGCCCTTCACTCCGGGCAGCGGCTCGACCTTCAGCGTGACCCCGCTCCCCGGAGCCTTCACCTTCACCGCCGCCTTCGTCGCGCGATCTTCCGCGGTCGCCGCGATCGAGTAGGTCTGGCCCGGCTTCAGGCCCTCGAGCTTGAAGTCGCCGTTCTCGTCGCTGAACGCGTTCGCCGCCACCTCGAGATCGCCCTGCCCCTCCGGCGCCTTCACCTCGCCGCCGACGGTGTGCACGTCGGCGTTCGCGACCGGGCGCCCGCTCTCGTCGACGACGCGGCCCGAGATGTCGACGCCGCGCTCCAGCGCGATCGTCACCTCGGCCTTGCCGCCCGCCTGCAGCTTCACCATCTGCGGCGTCACGCGCTGGAAGCCGGCCTGCTCGACGTTCACCATGTACGAGCCGCCCTGCAGGCCCGCGAGCCGCGCGAGCCCGCGCTCGTCGCTCACCGCGCTGCCGCTGTCGTCCGCCGACGGGCCCGTGCCGTAGACGCTCACGTACGCGCCCTTCACCGGGTTCTTGTCGGCCGTGACGTGCACCTCGATGCGGCCCATCGCGTCGAGCTTCAGCACGATGTCTTGCGCGGGCGCGGTGACCTCCTTCGTCACCTGGCCGAGCTGTGGTTCCCGCGCGCGCAGCCGGTAGGCCCCCGCCTCGTCGACCTGGAGCTCGAACGTGCCCTCGTCGGAGGTCGTCGTCGCCTGCGCCTCGTGAATCTGGCTCACGAGCTCGACGGTCGCGTTCGGCACCGGCTTGCCCTCGGTGTCGACGACGGTGCCGGTCAGCATGCTCGCGGCCTGCAGCGTCACCTCGAGGTGGTTGTCGCCGGGCTTGAGATCGACGCGGCGCTGCGCGTCGCGCAACGCGTCGGCCTCGACGTGCACCTGGTAGGCGCCCTCGGCGAGCTGCTCGAACACGAGGAGCGCTCCGCTGTCGTCGGTCGTCTTCACGTCGCTCGCGCCGTAGCCTTCGACGGTGACGCGCGCCCCGTGAACCGGCTCGCCCTTCTCGTCGAACACGCCGACCGACAGCCGCGCCGCCGGGCGCAGGTCGACGCGCACGACGGTCTCGCCGTCGCCGAGCTCGGCGACCTGCTTCGGCGCGACGTACGTCTGGTACGACGCCGTCACGTCGTGGGTCGTCGCCGGCAGATCGTCGAAGACCGCGATGCCGCCCTTCGCCACCAGCTTCCTCGGGTGATCGAAGCCGGTCACCTCGACGAGCGCGTCGACGAGCTGGCCCGACAGCCGGGTCTCGACGCGCAGGCGGTGCGGGCGCTCGAGGCGGATCACCGGCGCGTCGGCGACGCCTTCGTCGTAGACCTCGCTCGCCAGGTAGAACTCGTGCAGCACCTGGGGGAGGAAGCCGGCAGCCTCCACGAAGATCCACGCGCTGTCGCCGCGCGCCGCGAACTGGCCGCGGTCGTCGGTCACGGCGTCGGTCACGGTGCCGTCCGTCCGGTCGAAGACCGCCACCTGCGCGCCGCGCACCGGGTGCTCGTCGGGGTCGACCACGCGGACCTCGGTCCTCCGCTGCGCGAAGAGCTGCACCACCGCCTCGGGCGCTTCGGCGCTCACGTCGGCCCACTGCGTGCCCTCGCCGAAGCCGGGCGCGCGGGCGTGCACCGTCAGCTCGCCGCGCGGCACCGACTCGAACGAGAACCGGCCCTGCGCATCGGCCCTCGCCGACGCCAGCACCTTCGGAGCGAGCTTCCCCTGCCGCGCCAGCATCAGCAGCTCACGCGCCGAAGAGGCGGCGCTGCAGTCGTAGAGCGAGGCTCCGCAGGTCTCGCAGGTGAGCGCGTCGAGCAGCTCGCCGAACGCGGCGCCCGTGACCCAGACCTCGGCGCCGGGTACCGGCTTGCCGTCGCCTGTCTCGACGAGGCCGCGCAGGGCCGTGACGCCGGCGTCGGCGGCGAACACCTGCTGCTGCAGCTCGAGCTCTTCGACGCGCTGCGCGAGGCTCTTCTGGCGCTCGTCGCTCACCAGCGGCTGCGCGCTCGAGACCGCGTCGCCGTCCTCGGGCCACAGCGAGTACGCGATCGCGCCGCCGAGCACGGCGACGAGCAGCCCCACGAGCACGAGCGACTGCCACGACCGCATCAGCGCACCAGCGACACTTCGGGCTGCGAGGGGACGCTCAGCGGCACCACGGTCGGCCCGCCGCTCGACTCGGCGTGGAAGCTCGCCCACACGAGCGTGTAGGCGCCGGGCTGAAGGCCCATGAACGTCACCCGGTCTGCCTGCGGCTGGTAGACGAGCTGCGCGTAGTCGGCGCGCAACAGCTCGAGCGGGGGGTTGCCGGCTCCCGGCAGCGTGCCGCGCACGAGCCACAGCGCGTAGCCCCGCTGCGGAGCCACCCTCACCGTCACGCTCGACGTCCCCGGAGCGGGCCCGAAGTCGAGCCGCGTCGTCTCGGCCTGCACGCGCGAGATGACGGCGAGCGCGTCGCCCTGCCGCATTCCGGGCGATGACAGAGCGAAGCGGTACGTCCCAGCCGGCACCTCGAGCGTATAAGTGCCATCGGCCCCGGTCACCACCGCGACCGGCTCGGCGCTGTCGGCGGCGATGCCCTGGATCTCGACGCCGCTCGCGGGCCTGCCGTCGGGCAGGTAGGCGACCCCCGTCACGCGAGTGCCCGCCTTCAGCGTCAGCTCGATCGAGCTGCCCGAGCCCGGCACCTGCGCCGACGCGGTGCGGCGCCCCTTGCGCGCCGTCACGGTGAACGTCTTCAAGAACGGCGGGTTCGACAGCGTGAAGCGGCCGTCGGCGGCGCTGAGCGTCGACTGCTCGCACTGCTCGCAGCCGACCACGGCGTCGGCGACCGGCGAGCCCGCCTCGTCGCGCACGACACCCGAGAACGACGGAGCCTTCTTGAGCTCGAGATCTCCCAGGTCGGGCGAGACCGCGCGATCGACCATCAGCGGCTCGTAGCCGGGGGACTCGACGGAGAAGATGACGCGCTCCTCGGTGGCGGGCAGCGCGAGCTCGAAGCGGCCGTCGGAGCTGTCGACCTCGTGATCGTCGACGCGGAAGTGCTTCACCGGCCGGCCCTCGCTGACGACGCGGCCGCGGAAGACCGGCTGGCGGTGCACCACGACCTTCACCGGCGGGCCGCCCGCGCTGCCGTAGACGCGGTTCAGCTGATCGAAGCCGCGCTGGTTCACGCGCACCGCGTAGGTGATCTTGGGCTTCAGGGGCTTGAGCTCGAAGTTCCCGAGCGCGTCGCTGACCACGGGCTCGGCGCCGCGGGGGATGACGCCGATCGCGACGCCGGGCACGGGGGCTCCGACCTGATCGACGACCTGCCCGCTCAGCACCGCGCCCGCCTTCAGCTCGGCGGTGACCTGCAGGAGCTGCCCGTCGGCGACGGTGACGGTCTGCCGCTCGGAAGGGAGATAGTCGGGGTGCGCCGCGAGCAGCGTGTACGTGCCGGCGGGCAGGCCGCGCATGAGGACGACGCCGTCGGCGCCGCTCGGGCGGTCGTTGCGGAAGTTGCCCTCGCGGTCGATGTACATGACGGCGTTGGCGCCTTCGACGCGGCGGCCGTCTGCCACGACGGTGATGGCGACTCCGGCGCGGGGCTCGAGCTGGAGCACGACGTTGGAGGCGGGCGCAGTGACCTGCGTCTGGCCTCCGCCCCAGTCGGAGTGGTGCGCGTGCAGGGAATACAGCCCCGGCGAGGGCACGCGCGCCATGAACGCGCCGTTGGGGTCGGCCATGACGGAGTCGCCGATGGGCGAGATGAGCACCGAGACTCCGGCGGCGGCGCGGCCGTACTCGTCGAGCACGCGGCCCGAGATGGTGGTGCCCTTGGTGAGCGTGAGCACGACCGGCGTCTGGCCGGTCTCGACGTGCACGGGGATGATCGCCTTCTGGTAGCCGGGCGCCTGGCCCTCGAGCTTGTACTCGCCGGGGCCGATGGGGCCGAACGTGACGGTCTCGCCGCCGCGCGGCCTCTGCTCGAAGACCTTCTCGCCTGAAGGCGCGAGCAGCGCCACGGTGGGCTCGGGCACCGTGTCGCCCTGCTCGTCGAGCACGGTGGCGAGCACGGTGCCGCCCTTCTCGAGCTCGAGCGTGATGTGCGTGAGCGGCTGATCGAGCGAGACCATCTGCGGAGCGGCCGAGAGCTCGCCGGAGGCCGCGGTGACGACGACGCGGTCGGGGTAGAGGCCGAGGAAGCGGGCGAGCGCGGCCTTGGTGGGCGACAGGCGCCTCAGGTGATCGGCCGAGACGGTGACGGTGCCGTCGATGGGCTGGCCGTCGTGGGTGAGCGAGACCTCGAGGGCGCGCGGGTCGAGGAGCGTGAGCGTGATGAGCTCGGGGCCGGCCTGCACTTGCGGGCGCACGGCGGGGAGCTTTCCCGGCGCTTCGGCGAGCACGTAGAACGGGCCCTCGCCGAGGCCCTTGAGCTCGAAGAAGCCCGAGGTGTCGGCCTGGGCGTCGTAGAAGCGGGCGACGCGGCGGCTGATGGCGTGCACGTGGCCGCTGATGGGGCGGCCCCTGGCGTCCTGCAGGCGGCCGGCGAGGGCGCGCAGCGGCGGGAGGAAGAGCTCGACGGGGTCGCCGGGAGCGGCGCGCTCCTTGACGCCTTCGCCGAAGCCGTCCTTGCGGGCCCAGAGCGTGAACGAGACGCCGTGGAGGTGCTCGAAGCGGAACTGGCCTTGGGCGTCGGTGACGGTGGTCAGCGCAGCGGCGAGCTCGCCCTTCCTGGAGGCGAGCAGGGAGGCGACCTTGAGGCCGGACTCCTGGGCGGGGCAGCTCAGGAGCTGGCGGCGGCAGTCGCCGCACTCGAGGGTCGAGAGGCTCTGCTGGGTGGCGGCGGCGAGCGAGACGAGGGCGTCGGGGACGGGGTTGCCGGCGGGATCTTTGACGACGCCGAAGAGGGTGAGGCCTTCTTGCGCGGCCGAGGCGGTGACCTCGACAGCCTCGAACTCTGGGACAGGCTCGTCGGACGAACCGGTCGACGGATTGGGGGCTTCGGGGCGAGGCCAGAACGCCACAGTGAGCCCCGCGAGGGCCGCGAAGCTGGCTCCGATGACGATCGGCCGTCGCATGGGGGAGAAGGCTAGCCGATGGAGACAACTGAACGCAGGTGCCTGTTCCCCGCTTCGACGCGCGGGCGCGGTAGCATCGACGGCATGGCCTGGCGGTCGGGGTGGTCGAGCTGCGCCGCGTGTTTGCTCTTGTGCTGCGCGCGCAAGGAAGCGCCGGCGCCCCCCGTGCCTGCGGAAGAGCGGCCCGCCCCGAGCTCCCCTGCGCCGAAGGAGCAGGGCTACCTCTGGACGAGTCGATCCTCCGACGGCGCCGCGCGCCTCGAGCAGGTGCGGACCGAGGCCGCCTGCACGTCGAGGTGCATCAGCGGCGGCGGTGAAGTGTGGTCGAGCGCGGAGTGCCTGACCGATCGAGATCAGAAGGTGTTCCTGACCAACGACTGCGAGGTCGCGATCTCGGTGGTCGAGTCGCCGAGCATCGATCGACCGTGGGCGGAGACCGTGGTGCTGACCCGGTGGAGGCGCGGCAAGCGAGAGCGCGAGTGGAGCGGCGGGCCGATGCTGGCCTCGTCGCTGGTGGAGAAGTCGAACGGCCGCTACCGGTGGCTGAAGGCCGAGCCGCGCTACATGCGGGGCGGAGCCGGAGTCGAGCTGACGGTGCTGACCGGGATGGCGACGCGCCTCCCCTTCCGGGACTCCACGGCGCTGGGCGAGGAGCGCTACGAGAACGCCGGTTCGCCGGAGGAGCCACGCGCCAGGCCTTACGAGCTGCGACCGGCGCTGAGGGGCGTCGCGGTTCCCGACTCTGCGCCGCCGCCAGCGCGGCCGACGCCACCCGTCGAGCCGCCAGCGGCGCCGCGTCACTACACGCAGCGCATCTGCTTCGCCGGCGGAGGCTGCACGGACGTCCCGGTCCAGGCGCCGCCGACGATCAAGAAGGACAGCAGCGGCGCGCTGACGTGCCGCAGCGAGGGTGAGGGCTGCGGCACGAACGCCGACTGCTGCGGGGGGAACTGCTCGGGCGGTACGTGCCGCTGAGTGCGGCCTCAACCCGTGCGGCGGCGCCGGCGGCGACTCGAGGAGGCTCGCTTCCGAACGTCTTCGACGAAGCGCAGGGCTTCTTCGAAGCTCCTGTCGAAGTGTGAGAGGTGGTCCTCCCAAAGAGGAAGCCCCGCTCGCAGGATCTCACGAACGAGCTCCTGCCCCTCGGTCCCGGTGAAGAACGTCATCCCCGCCCTGCCGATGCCGATCATGATTGCGTCGAGAGTCGCGCGCTGGGGTGTCACCTACGCGTGGTCGGTGAGGGTGACGGCCAACGACTCAGGCGCGCCACCGGCAACGACGGCGATGAGCCGTTTCCGACCGAGGCCGAGGCCGAGCGCGCCGCGAAGGAGGCAGCGAGTCGCAGGGGGTGCCGCTCAGGTGCTGCCGTTCATCGAATTCGCACCTGCTCCCCAGAAGAGAATCGCACACGCAGCTTGATTGCCGCACCGATCGCCTCGATTTCTTTGTCGCCGAGCGCGCCGATCTTCACCGCTCTTGTCGGTCTAGCGATCAGCTCATATGCAGAGCCATTCCAGTCGTATGCATAGATCCCTCGCTTGGCCACGGTGACCCAATCGGCGACATAGCCTTTGGGCGGGTGTGGCAACATGGCTTCGCAACACTCCGGCAATTGCCGTATTCGTTCGAGCGTCTGTTGCAGAACTGCATCGTGCGGTGTGGCCGCTTCCGGTATCTCGCCGGCACCGGCAGTCGAGAAAAAACCAATCTCGCCGACCGAGTCAGTCGCAATCCAGTCATACTCTTCTCGAGCGTGTTCTTCTTCGAGGTTCATTTCGTCCGCGGTGGCGTCGGGAGGCTGGGATCGTCGAAAGTCGTGCCTTCCGGAAATTGACCTCGGTCGAAGGTCTTTTGGCAGTTCGGACAGACGTCGATCAGCTCACCGGTACGGGGCCGCACGGGTTTCGTGAATACGACTTCTTTCGGATCTCCTCCCACTTTCGCGGCGGCGTCAACCTCAGCGCAGCAGCCTTGCTTGCCAGGAATCGATCGTCCAACGGCGGTCGTGCCCGTGCGCGGATTCGTGGCACCAACTGGTATCCGGTGCACGGACCCCGTGGCCTGACGGCGACCGCGATGGCGTAGATGTCGTCGGATGGGCATCGACGCAAACTGGGTGAAGCGAGTCGAGCAGTGGCAGCGCAGCGGCCTCTCGTCCGAGGCGTTCGCAGCCGGCAAGGGGTTCACTGGCGCTGGCCTCCGGCACATGGCTCACCGCATTCGCTGCGAGAGCCGTGGCGCCCGCGTTCCAGAGATCGCGCTTGCGCGCGTGGTGACGTCGAGCTCGACGCCAGCGAACGAGCCCCCGGTCGTAGTTGACCTCGGTGACGTGCGCGTCGAGGTCCGGCGCGGCGCCTCGCGCGAGGCTCTGGCGCTCGTGCTCGACGTGCTGAAGAGCGGCCGATGATTCCGCGCGGCGTCGAGGTCTTCGTGGGCCTCGAGCCCATCGACTTGCGGTGGAGCTTCGACCGTCTCAGCGGCCTGGTGGCCGAGCGGCTCGGTCGCGATGTCCGTGGTGGCGCTGTCTTCGTTTTCTTCGGCAAGCATCACGCCGCCGTGAAGGTGCTTTTCTTCGACGGCAACGGCCTGTGCATTTTCTACAAGCGGCTCGACCGCGGCACGTTCAAGCTGCCCCAGCCGCTGCGCGATGGCGAGCTCACGGTCGAGTTCACGGAGCGCGAGCTCGACGACTTGCTCGCGGGGCTCGGCACGGAACAGCCGCTGCGACAGAAGCGGCGCCGGGTCCACTGAGCCGCTCACGCGCTCGGCACGAATCTTTCGCTCTTATGTAGTGTGAGCGGCGAAGCCGTGACCGGTACGAACACCGACGCGTTGAAGGCGCGAGTTGCCGAGCTCGAGTCGGCGTTGTCGGCGACGAAGGACGAGCTCGTCGCCGCGAAGAGCGAGCGCGACAAGCTGCGCGAGGCCTACCAGGCGGTATTGCTCGAGCTCGAGTTGCTGAAGTAGCGGCTCTTCGTCGCGAAAGCCGAGCGCATCGACGTGTCGCAGCTCGAGCTCGAGTTCGCGCAGAAGCTCGCTGAACTCGACGCGTTGTCGAAGCGGCTCGAGCCGGTGCCGGCCTGGATGAAGCCGCAGGACGCCGCTGCTGGTGGCGCGGGCGAGTCGGCGAAGAAGAAGCCGGCAGGCCGACGCGACCTTCGTCAGCAAGACTTGCCCGAGGTTCGCATCGAGCTGCCGGACGCCACGCGCGAGGGGACGGTGCCCCGCATCGGCTTCGAAGAGGCCTGCGAAGTGCGTTGGCGCAAGGGCGGCTTCGTGCGTGTGGTGGTGGCGCGTGTGAAGTACCGCGAGGAGAATCCGCGCGCGAAGGAGGAGCCGACGGCTTCCAAGTACACCATCGTCACCGCGCCGATGCCGCCGCAGACGTTCCAGCGCAGCTTGGCGGCCCCGTCCCTGTACGCGCACATCGCGGTGGCGAAGTACTGCGACGGGATGCCGCTGCACCGGCAGCAGGAGCAGTACCTGCGGCTCGGCCTCTCGCTCGACCGCGGCACCATGTCGCGGTGGATGGAAGACTTGGGCAACACGCTCGGCTCGACGCTGGTGGCTGCCGCGCGCGAGCATTTCTTTGCCAAGGCCTTCTGCATTTCGACAGACGCCACTGGCGTGCTGGTGCAGCCTTTCAAGGGCGACGAGAAGAGGAAGCGGCAGCCGTGCAGGCGCGGCCACTTCTTCGTGCAGCTCGCCGACAAGGACTTCGCCTTCTTCGAGTACGTCCCGCGCGAGACGAGCGACGCGGTGGCCGAGCTGTTCAAAGGCTTCAAGGGCTACGTGCAGGCCGACGCGAAGAGCATCTACGACGTGCTCTACCCGCCGCCGAACAGCGAGCCTGCAGAGGATGATTGCAGCGAGGTTGGGTGCTGGGCGCATTATCTCGAGCGCGCCGTTATCCCGAGCCGGGGCCGCGACTCCCTCCTGATCATTCGACGGCCGCTCGGGATAACGATGGGCCTCGTCGCGGGTCGATCAGGATGTGAGTCGACTCGATCCGGACGAGCAGCGTGTCATGCAGGTCTGGAAGCGCTGGCAATGGTCTCCGAGTACGCGCTGGCAGTACCTGCATTGGGTCCGACGCTTTCGCGGCTACTGTCGCGACAGTGGTCTCGTCGAGGACGAGCACTTCACTTTCGCGGCGGTCGAAGAGTTCGCTCGACGATATGTGGGACCCCGGCTCCGTCGGCGTGCACCGCGACGCGTTCTCGCCGCCGCCGACAGCGCTGTTCATGCGTGGTCGCACGCGCTTCATTCCCTGGGGCGACCGGTCCCAGACTGGCGACAGCCCAAGGTCTCCGCATCGCACCCGCCGCTGATCGCCGAGTACATCGCGGATCGGCAGCAGCACCGTGGGGTTGCGCCCGGCACATGTCATCGCGATGCCAGCGTCGCGCAGGAGTTCTTGAAGCTCCTTCACGACCGCGGGCGTCCGATTGCCGCGATTCGTGCGCGTGAGCTCGATGCCTTCGTGACGGGACTGGCGCGGCGCGCTTCTCGCTCGACGGTGCGCGATGCCTGCAGCAGCTTGCGAGCATTCTTGCGGTTCCTTCAAACCACCGGCCGGGTTCGAGGAGATGTCGCCTCACTCGTCGTGGCTCCGCGGGTTCGCCCGATGGAGAAGCCTCCGCGCGTCCTGGCGTGGTCGGACGTGCGACGCCTGCTGCGCGCGATCCCTCGGGACACCCGTACGGGTCTGCGCGACTTCGCAGTGCTGCTCCTGATGGTCGCCTACGGCTTCGGCGCCGCCGAGGTCGTTGCCTTGCGGTTGGACGGAATTGACTGGCGGGCGGGTGTTCTTCGTCTCCAGCGGCCCAAGACGGGCGCGAAGGTCGAATTGCCACTGCTTCCCGCCGTTGCACGCGCGCTCGCGGCGTACTTGCGCAAGGCGCGACCCTCGGACACTACGACGCGCCAAGTCTTCATCAGCGCGCGCTTGCCGCGGCGCGCGATTTCGACGGCCATCGTGCGCCATCAGATACGGCTCTACGGGCGCTCCGTCGGGATTCGTGGGCCACTCGGTGGTCACGTGCTGCGCCACACGCACGCCACTCGCCAGATTGACGCGGGTGCGAGTCCGAAGATCGTGGGCGACATTCTGGGCCATCGACGACCCGCCTCGATCTCGTCTTACGCACGGGTGGCGTTGCGGCACCTGCGCGCAGTCGCGCTCGCGGTGCCCCGATGAAGCGTCGATTCCGAAGCCGGTTCGCGGTCGAGCTTGAAGCGTTTCTCGTCTTCAAGCGCGCACTCGGCTACCCGTACGGTCGCGCCGAGTTCCTTCTCCGCGCATTCGACCGCTTCGTTGCCGATGGTGAGGCCGGACGGATCGGCGCCCATCACAGGCTCGACGCGCAGATCCTGTCTTGGCTTGGCCGCGCGCCAACCGTGCGCAAGCCGGTCAGTGTGGCGGTCGAGTTGTCGGTGCTTCGACAGTTCTATGCGTTTCTCCGGCGTCGAGGCCGCCATCTCCCTGAGCCGGCGTGGCCGAAAGTGCCGGCGAAGAGCACCTACGTTCCGCGGGTGTTCACCAAGGCCGAGGTTCTCGTCCTCCTCCGGCTTGCAGGTCGCCTTCGCCCGTTGCCGCTCCGACGTCTGGTCTACCGGACTCTGCTCCTCGTGCTCTTCTGCACGGGGCTGCGATTTGGAGAGGCTGTACGCCTCCGTATCCAGGACGTGGACCTGCGCCGCGGCACCCTCTTCGTAGCTCACTCGAAGGGACGAGCGCGGTGGGTCCCGTGCCACCCATCCTTGAGTCGCGAGCTCCGGCGCTACCTCGCCGCACGTAACGCGTTCATGCGGTCGGCGCCGTTCACGCATGATCGCGTGTTCATCAACTTCACGGGTGCGGCACTCTCGACGAGGCTTGCCTCGGACACGGTTCGTCGCATGTTGAGACGTGCCGGCCTCAAGTCGGCGAAGGGGCGCGTCGGTCCTCGCCCGTACGACCTCCGCCACACCTTCGCCGTTCACCGACTCACGCGCTGGTACCGAAAAGGAGTCGACCTCCACGTCCGGCTTCCGTGGCTGTCTGCTTACATGGGTCACGACGATCTCCTCGGTACCGAGGCCTATCTTCACGCCACTCCCGAGCTGCTTGAGCTCGCCGCTGGTCGCTTTCATCGCCGGGTTCGTTCCGGCGGAAAGGCCCTTTAAATGCCTCGACGCCAGCCCACGCTTCTCGCGCTTCTGCAGAGCTACTTTCAAGAGCACCTGCGACGTGTACGGGGTGCCAGCGAGCACACCGTCCGCTCGTATCGCGATGGATTGCGGCTCTTCCTCGCTTTCGCCGCAGAGAGACTTGGTCGATCGATCGCTGATCTCGATCTCGACGACCTGCGCGCGGACCTGGCCTTGGCGTTCCTGGATCACCTTGAGGCTGCGAGACGCAATGATGCCGTGACGCGCAACTGCCGACGCGCAGCGATCCGTGGCTTCGTCGAGCACGTGCTTAGGCATGACCCAACCCGCGCAGAGCAGTACCGCCGGGTGCTCGCGCTCCCGGCCAAACGGGTGCGCGTGCGGCCGCCGGGATACCTTGAGCCCGAAGAGGCGCGACTCGTGCTGGCGCAACCCGACGCGACCACAGTTGCCGGCGCCCGCGATCGCGCCTTGCTCCTCCTTCTCTACAACACCGGCGCTCGCATCAGCGAAGCACTCGGGGTCTGCCTTCAGGACATCAGCTTCGATCGGCCGCGCCAGGTACGCCTCCGCGGAAAGGGCGGCAAGGACCGCATCTGCCCGCTGTGGCCGGAGACGGCCGTCGCGATCCGTGAGCTGTTGGACCGGAGTCCCGCACCGACTGGGCCAATCTTCCGCAGCTCGCGCGGTGGTGGACTCTCACGCGACGGCGCAGCGTATTTGCTCGCCAGGTCAGTGCGATCCGCCGCGCTGACGCTTCCGAGCCTGCGTCAACGACGGGTCACGCCGCATGTTCTCCGTCACAGCTGTGCCGTTGCGCTGCTTCAGGCAGGCGTCGATCTGACTGTGATTCGCGACTACCTGGGCCACGTCAGCGTCGCAACCACTGGCCGCTACGTCACCAGCAACTTGCAGATGAAGCGAAAGGTCCTTGAGGCATTCTGGAAGCGGGCCGGTCTCGACGGCGAGCACGCAACGCGTCGGTGGCGCCCGAAAGACAGCGTGCTTGCCTTCCTCTCCTCGCTCTGACCCCTGTCGTTATCTCGAGACTTGCGACCGCGACCCCTTGCTCGTCCCCCCCGCAATCGACCGCTTGGCTCGCACGCTCGGGATAACGGCGCGCTCGAGATAATGCGCCTTATGCCGAGCTCGGCATAAGGCGCACGGAAGGCGAAAGCACTGGGAGGCCGCGATGGCGAACTGCGCCGTCTCGCGCGAGGCGCTCGTCCGCATCCAGCGCATCTTCGAGAACGAAGAGACCTGGAAAGGCCTCGCGCCCGAGCACATCAAGACGCTGCGCAACCAGCGCACGCGTCCGCTCGTCGAGTCTTTCTTCGCGTGGGTCGACGTCGAGTACGCGAAGGTGAAGGACACGCGCGGCCTGCTGCGCACCGCGCTCGGCTACTTCGTACGTCAGCGCGAGGCGCTCTGCCGATTCCTCGACGACGGCCGCCTTCGCCTTGACAACAATGCCTCAGAGCGCGAGCTCCGCAGAATCGCAGTCGGTCGCAAGTCATGGCTCTTCGTCGGCAGCGATGACCACGCGCACGCGGCCGCAGCCATCTTCACCATCGTCGCCTCGGCGAAGCTGCACGGACTCGAACCCGAGCAGTACCTCTGCGACGTCGTCCGCGTGCTCGGCGCCTGGCCGAAGGACCGCTACATCGAGCTGTGCCCGCACCGCTGGAAGGAAACTCGCGCCCGGCTCGACCCCGCGGAGCTCGAGGCCGAAGTCGGCTGGCTGAAGATTCCGCCGCCGCTCAGCTGATCGCCGGCCACCGGTCCCGCTCAGATGTGGTCAGGCCACGGGGTCCGTGCACCGGATACCCAACTGCGGTCGCAGGAGGCTTGCTACGAATCCGTATGAGTTCCTCTCCCAGCGCGTCCTCGGCCGCCAAGCGAGCTTCAGACGTAGTGAGCAGGTTCCCTTTCAGGTCTCGCGCGTACTGCTGGACCCCCTCCTCAAACCCCTCAACGAAGATGGCGCGCGTACCAATGCGGTCTCCGGCAGCCTCCAGGACTTTTGTGCCAAGCGTGCGCACGCCGGCCGCGGCGAACGGCGACAGGACAATCGCAGTCTCAGCGAGCTTGGCGAAACCGCGCCCGCTTGCGCGAAGTCGCTGCTCGTCCGAGAGAACCTGCAGTTGGTGGCCTTCGCCGGTGACGGCCATGCCGACGTCGTGGCCGCCGATGCTCTCGAAGGCTTCCGTGTTCGCACGCGTCAGCGCGCCTTCGTTGCTTCGGTTGTACAGCTCGTAACTTGCGCCCGTCTGATACTGCTGCCATCCCGCGAGCTGCCGCAGCTGACTCCGTGGCACCGACGACACCACCGCGCTCTCGTTGCGAGCCGCCTGCACCACAGCGCGCTCGGGATGGTCAAACTGTGTGCGGGTCCAGCGCTCGACGGGCGCCGTCACACCGGCAATCTGGTAGTCGACTCCTGGCTCCATCCGTTGCTCGAGCCCGAGGTCCTGCTTGATGTCGTGGTACGCATCGACAAAGCAGCCGATGGCGTTGTCTTCGAAGAAACACTTGCCCTCGAAGTCGAGGTACCGCATGGGATTCACTCGTGCCCACGTGTACCGATGCAGGCTCGGCGCGTCGCTCAGCGAGCCCTCGACCGCGTCACGGGAGAGCAGCACGCCGTAGCGGTTGTCGAGGTAGCGAGCGCGCGCGTACGTCAGCGACGTCTCGGGGTCGTACTGATGGCCCTCGTAGCCGAGCTTCGGCTCATTCACCGCTGGCGCCGTCGAGTTCCGGTACTCGCCCCACGCGTTGTACTGCCGCTGCCGGTGCAGCCCGCCCGACGGCGTCACCTCGTCGCTCACGCTGCCGAGCCCATCATTCAGCAGCCACCGCCCGCCGGCCGAGTCCGAGACGCCGAGCGGGCTCAGCGCCCCGAAGTGGTAGCGCCGCGTCGCGCTGTGCGCGCCGTCGAGCTCCTGCAGCACCAGCTTGTCGTCGAGCACGTACTCGACGGTGCTGCCGCCGGCAGTGCGCGACACGCGCTGCAGCTGCCAGTCGTACGAGTAGCGACCGGCCTCGAGCCCGTCGACTGTTAGCGCGCACGCTGCTTGATTGATCCACGGGTGTTGTCGCGCGGTCTGGTTGATGGTCGGTCGCCTGGGGACCATCGTCGAAGTTGCGCGGCGATGGTCACGGGCAGTGCGGTGGTGCGCGCC